>Ga0208968_1000458_pt1 | contig 27660 bp, 29 predicted proteins | sample RifOxyA3_FD_184031 | JGI IMG/M metagenome (GOLD analysis project Ga0208968, IMG submission 184031) | Groundwater microbial communities from Rifle, Colorado - Rifle Oxygen_injection A3 (SPAdes) | ecosystem: Environmental > Aquatic > Deep subsurface > Groundwater | place: Rifle, Colorado, United...
AGGGACAGGGCCAGGCTTTTATTGACGCTGTGGGTGGAGGAAGACCCGCAGCAGTTCCAGTCATTGATTTCAGAAACCCGAACATCGAAATGTTCCAGAAAAGAGTTTAAGGAGGCATTGTTTTCCTTGGCCGTGGTGGCCAGGGAGCATCCGGGGAAATAGCTCAGATTCGATCCGGCAAGGGTCATGATACGTCTCCTGAAAATTTGAAAAGGGATTTTATGCTTTTTTTATCTTTCACTTTAGAGGGAAGAAGATCCAGTTTTCTTTTGGCTAGCATTTTTAAACCAAGATTCATATCGGAAAACAGATCCTTTTCGGAAAATTTATATTTCATCATGATCTCAAGCTTATGGGTCCGCCCATGGCGGCGGATGGAGTTGATGACGGCCTGGTGAAAGGATAAGATACCGGGCTCGGCAATCTCGCTGTGTTCCCGGAGGGCCATCTGCCTCAAGGCATCCATGATGGCGGCCATATCGACGCTGTTGGGACATTCCATGGAACAGGTATTGCACCCTACGCACAGCCAGATGGTGTTGCTCTTTAATACTTTTTCCTTTAATCCGAACTGAATCATCCGGATGACGGCATTGGGAAGATATTCCATATCCTCAGCAAAGGGGCATCCCCCGCTGCAGGCAAGGCAATGCCAGCAGCGGTGTAAATTGGCATGGCTCAATGCCTCCACCTCTCTTGCAAAATTTCCTGAACCTTCATTCATCACGATTGTATCCATATGAGATCTCTCCCTGGGTTGTAAAAAGGCGTGGCTTTTATGCAGGACATTAACATATGAAAACCCTGGTTTCCTTGATTTACATCAAGGAGAAAGGGCCGGACGGATTATTTCAAGTCAACGGGTCCGGGAAAAAATTGAGAGGTCTTCCCCGTCAGATAATAGGCCAAAAGGCCCACCCATTCATAGGCGGCCTCGTCGAGTTTTGACAGATTGCCTGAAAAATTCCAGGTGATCCTGAAAAGAGATTCAGGGTTTGTATCGTGATTCACCGGAAAAGGAATTACCTTCCAGCCGATTTTATGGAAAATACCCAGCGCCCGGGGCATATGGGAGGTGCTGGTGATCAGCACCCAATGTTCATCCGGCCCCGGCCGGACCATCTGTTTGGTAAACACGGCGTTTTCATAGGTATTGCGGGACTCGGATTCAAACAGGATGTTTGAAATATCAAGCCCCTGTTCTTGGAGCAGTTTTTTCGCCACCTCGGAACCCTTGTATTCCTGGCGCAGGGGGTCCCCGGTTCCGCCGGAATAAACATGCCGGGCATGGGGGAAAATTTTGATGAGTTTGATAAAGGCAAAGAATCTTTCCGAGTGCTGGTTCAGTTCGACCTGGTCCCAGGCAAAACTTTTTGTAATATTCTCGGAACCACCCAGGACAATGATGCCGTCAATGGGGGAGGATAACCGGGAAACCGGGGGAAACCGGTTTTCCAGGGGATATAAAAGCCAGTCGCCCACGGGAAGAACCGTGATCACGAAGATCAAAACGGACAGAAGAATGCTTAACCGCCTTGCTTTTTGATGGGCTTTGATAAAAACTAGAAAAAAGCAGAAGAATATCAGTATCACCAGCAGGGATTCCGGCGAACAGACCAGCCAGAAGGATTTTGACATCAGAAAAAACAAGGTATTCATAGGATGGTATCAGTTCCTTTTAATACAGGATGTCAAAGCTTGTAAAGCCGGACACCGTTTTTTGGGTTTCCGCCTGCACCTGGTCCACCTGGGCCGGGGAGGGGCCTTTGCGGCACCAGTCTGCCATTTGGAAAACAGTGGCCGGCTCTCCCTCAAACACGGCTTCCACTGATCCGTCGGGTTGGTTTCTCACCCAACCCTTAAGACCCAGCCGGTCTGCTTCGTTTTTCGTTCCTGCCCTGAAATAAACTCCCTGGACCCGGCCCATGACCTTAACTCTGATCCGAATCTTCTGTGTCATCGTATTCTCCTTCATCGAACAGCGTCTTCAATGAGGCCTTTTGTATAACATTGCCGCCGAATTTTTCCATGATGGAATCAACAGCCTTATCAACGGAGGCCCACTGCGTTTCCGTTCTTTTGTCTTCTCCCAGCAGGGACATCTGGATGGGCCTGTCTTTATCTTTCAGAGAAGTAACCCCGACCCCTGCCAGCCTGATTTTCTTTTTCAATTCGATTTTCCGGTACAGGGCAAGGGCTTCATTAAAGATGGCGGTAGAGGAAGAAACCGGTGTATCCAAGGTCTTGCTCCGGGTCACCTGGGTAAAATCCGAAAATTTTAATTTGATGAAAACCGTTTCGCAGACCAGATGTTTTGCCCTCAGATCCCGGCCTACGGTCTGGGCCCTGTCCAGGAGGATGCCTTTAAGGGTTTCAAAATCCGACACATCCTTGGCCAGGGTGGTTTCGCTGGATATGGATTTCCGGGTATGGCCGGTCTCTACCGGTGTCGGGTCAATGCCGTTGGACAATTCGAACAGGTGGGGCCCCATTTTCCCGAATTTTTGGGTCAGGAGTGGAAGGGAAAATTTTTTTATGTCCCCAAGAAATCGGATCTTCAGGATATCCATCTGTTTCATGGCCGCCTGTCCCACTCCCGGAACTTTTTGGATGGGCAGGGCCGCCAGAACCCGGGGGGTGTCGGCCGGGGTGATGAGGGTCAATCCATCGGGCTTGTTCATATCCGAGGCGATTTTGGCTAAAAATTTGATGGGAGCAATGCCGATGGAGCTGGTCAGGGAAAGCTCGGCCTCAATTTTTTTTTTAATGGTCCGGCCCATCTCTTCGGGTGAACCGAAAAGCCTTTCACACCCGGCAAGATCAACAAAGGCCTCATCTATGGAAACCGGTTCCACCAAAGGTGAAAACCCGGTCAGGATGGTCATGATTTTTTTTGAATCACTCCTGTATTTTTTCATATTACCGGGAACAACGATGAGGTCGGCGCATCTCTGTTTCGCCGCATATACCGGCATGGCAGACCGGATGCCGAATTTCCGGGCTTCATAGCTTGCGGTGGATACCACGCTTCGTTTTGAATTTCCGGCTACAATGACGGGTTTATGCCGAAGGGCGGGATTGTCTCTTTGTTCAACAGCGGCAAAAAAAGCGTCCATGTCAATGTGCAAGATCATATTTCTGCATCTCCAGAACATATTTATGGAGAAGTTCATTTTGTTCAGGGGGGCAGTCTTCAAAAACGCAATGGCAGACGGATCCTTCATCAATGGTCAGGATCCTCAATCCGGCGGAAAACAGGGTGTTGCCCCTGTAATTGGGAACCTCAAGGGAGAACCGGATGGTATCTGCATCATCGGGTTGAAATCCCTGATTTTCAAAGGCCAGGCCCCTGGCGCTGATATTCAGGACCATGACCTCTTTTCCTTTGAAGGTGACGGGAAATCCCCGGCCCTCCTTAAAATGATACCGGAAGGCATGCCGCAGGTCATCGGAGTCGTACCGGATGAGGTCAGTTTCGGGCTTCTTTTTTTTCCAGAACAAATTCCACCCTCCTGTTTTGGGCCCTGTTTTCTTCCGATGTGTTGGGTAAAAGGGGCACGGCATCTCCGTACCCGGTGGCGGTCAGCCGGTCCGGAAGAAGGCCCCTGGAAATGAGATATCTTAAAACCGTTGTGGCCCGGATGGCCGATAATTCCCAATTGGAAGGGAAAATTTCCGTAGAAATCGGAAGATCGTCCGTATGTCCCTTGATATTAATACCATATTCCGGATATTCATAAAGAACATCAACGAGGTCATCAATGACCGGAGCGGCTGAAGGGTTCAGCGAAGCCGATCCGGAGCCGAAGAGGGCTTTCCCGTTAATGTTGACGATGATCCTGCCGTCCTGAATCCGGGTGGAAAGAAATTCTTTTTCACTGCTGGACCGGGTAAACCGGGTCAGGTCTTCAAATAAAGACTTTTCACGGGATTTAAGACCGGTAATGTCCTCGAGGGTGATCCGGGTGTCCAATAGTTCCGGGATTTTAACCAGGTCCATGAGACCGATGAGTTCCTCACTGCTTTCGACTTTGATTTTAATTGAATCAACGGCTTTGCTGTATTGATTCCGTTCAAAAGAGGTCAGGGTGTACAACAGAACAAAAAACACCAGGAGCAGGGTCATGAGGTCTGCATAGGTGACAAGCCAGGTGGCGTCATCATCATAGGTGATAAAAGTATTGTTGTAAGTATTGTCTCTCATGTTCAGTCTTTCAGATTCATTCTGTTCAAGGGTTTTCGGAGCCGTGAAGAAATGAAGCTGGAAAGTTTTTCATAGATGATCATGGGGTTGTTGTTATTAATGATGGAAATGGCCCCCTCCCTTTGAATTTCAAGATTGATAATTTCAATAACGGTTCTGGACCGCAGTTTGCCGGCAATGGGAAGAAAAAAAAGAGTGGACAACAGGGACCCGTAAAAGGTGGTCAATAATGCCACGGCCATGGCCGGACCGATGCTGGAAGGGTCCTGGAGGCGGCTCAGCATCTGGACCAGACCGATGACGGTCCCCAGCATACCAAAGGCAGGGGCATAGAGCCCCATTTTTCTGAACACATCCTGGACAATGAAATGCCGCATCTGAAGGGATTGGATTTCCGTTGTCAGGGCGGCCCGGATCACTTCTTCCGAAGATCCGTCGGATAAGAGGGTACAGGCTTTTTTCAGAAAAAGGGAGTCCGTCTTGACCTTGCTGAGTTCAAGGAGTCCCTGGCGCCGGCTGATCTGGCTGAGTTTGATCATGACGGCCACGGCTTCGTTGGGGTCTTCCTTGTCTTTGGAAAAAACAAAATAGGCGGCTTTAAAGGCGGCCGCTACATCCCGGAATTGAAAGGTGATCAGGGTAGTGGCAAGGGTGCCGCCGAATACAATCATCAGGCCCGGCACATTGATAAAATTATGAAGGTCGCCGGCAATAAAAATGGCGCTGAAGATTAATGAGAGCCCGGAAATGATGCCGATAAAAGATGCAATATCCATATCAAATGATCTTCCCCTAAATAAAAATACCCAGGTTCTTGTCAAATAGCGGTCAGAACAAGTTTAGGCCATGCTATATGATAAAATTTGGGTGGTCAAGATTAAGTTGAATTCCATACTCGGGGGATGTGAGGTTTTGTTCATTCTTTTTTTTAAAAGGAATATTTATGATAATCATCATGATTTCAAGTTGTTACATCATAATACCCTTGCTTGAATTGTCTTGCACAAAGCATTGTCCAGTGCTAAACTAACTGATTTTTAGAAAATAGCCGGTCGCTGAGGCTAAAATGGAAATTGGGGCAAAATCGGATGGGGTTGATTAAAAAAAGCAGGGTTATCTTGATTCTGGCGGTGTTCATGCTGGCCGGGATGAGCTGTGGCGAGCCTGAAAAAGAAAAACCAGTGGAATTTCTTTTAAAATCATCGCGGATCAGCGTCTCAGAATCGGATTTTCTGGATGAGTTGGACCTGAAAAAAGCAGCCTATCCGTATACCCTTGATAAGAATCCGGCAGAATACAATGAAATAGTGATTCAGCTCGTGAATATGCTTTCCGAAGAGATTCTTCTTCTGAGTGCGGCCGCCGATCTTGGGGTGACGGTAGCGGACGCGGAGGTTGAGGCTGCAGAAGCAGAGTTTAAAGAAGATTATCCTGAAAATACCTTTGAAGCCATGCTGCTGGAAAATGCCATATCCTATCCCCTGTGGAAAAAACGCTTAAAGAAAAATCTGATCATGGATCGGCTCATAGATCAGGAAATCAGACATAAGATTGAAATTACTTCTGATGAACTTGTTGAATTTTATAGCAAATATGTTGAAGAAACCCGGGCTCCAAAAAATTCAAACAAGGAATCCCCAAAAAAGATGGATGAAACCGAACTGGTTTCCGTGCTCCGTCTGCAAAAAACCGAGAAGGTATACGGGGAGTGGATCAAATCGCTTGAATTGAAATATCCGATTGAAATCAATAAGGAAAGGTTAAAATCCGTATTAATTGATATTGAAGAAAACGAGGGAAATAAAAATGAAAAAAATGACTAACCGGCTTATCTCTTTTCTGATCCTGATGGGATTGCTTGCCCCGGCCTTGCCGGCAGAAACCTTGGACCGGATTGTGGCCATTGTGGACAGTGATATCATTACCCTGACCCAATTGATCAAAGAAACAGAACCCTATAAAAAAAATATCGAGACCTCCGGATATTCCGATGAAAAGAAAAAGGCGGTTACGGATGAGCTGAACCGGAAAATGCTGGGTTCCCTGATTGACCAATCCTTGACCCAGCAGGAGGCTAAAAAATATAATATTGAAATTTCCGAGATGGAAATTGACGGCGCCATTGAAAATGTCAAACGGATCAAATCCTTAAGCACGGAAGCCCTTGAAAAGGCCATAGAACAGGAAGGATTGACCTATAAGGAATACCGGGAGACCATCAGAAAACAGATTTTGCAGGCCCGGCTCATCAATTTTGCCGTAAAATCCAAGGTGGTCATAACCGATGCCGAGATCAAGCGGCAATATGAGGCCAATATCGAAAAATATGCGGTGAACAGAAAATACCATTTAAAAAACATCCTCATGAACGACAAGGCCAAAATGGATGAAATAAAAATCAAGCTGGATAACAAGGAAGATTTCTCAGCGCTTGCAAAACAATATTCTCAGGCCCCTAATGCGTCGGACGGCGGGGATCTCGGCGTCTTTGACCTTGGCAGTTTTTCGACCGGAATCAAGGATAGCATTGCGTTATTAAAAAAAGGGGAGCATACGGATGTGATCCGGACAACCCAGGGATTCCAGATTTTTTATGCCCAGGATGTTGAGCAGGGAAGTACCAAAACCTTTGAACAGGCCCGGGATGAAATCCATGAAGCCCTATATCAGGAGCAGGTCAAGGCAAAATTTGATGCCTGGCTTGAATCCTTAAAGAAAAAAGCACACATTAAAATCTTGCTTTGATTAACCCTTTGGCTTGTTAAACAGGAACCATCATGCACAATGATCAAATCAAAGTTTTAACCGCCAGCCTGAAAAGACTCTTGCGCCGGGGTGCCACCAAACAGGTGACCAATATCATTAAGAAAACGCATATGGCCGATCTTGCCAGTGCGTTTAAAGAATTGTCCCCGGATAGCCGTGACAAACTTTTCAAACTGATAAAGGATCCTGAAGAAATCGGGCTTTTTTTCTCCACCCTGGATCAAAGCCTTTTCCTTGAGTTCGTAAAAACCGTTGAAATCGACAAGCTGGTTGAAATATTTGATCACATGCCTTCCGATGATGCCGCCTGCCTTTTAAACCTGTTGGATGATGAAATTTCAGACCAGATTCTGTCCAAGATGAAAAAGGAAGAGTCGGATAATGTCGAACAGATCATGAGCTATGATGATGATACTGCCGGCAGCCTGATGGTTAAGGATTTTATTGCGCTTGAGGAAGATTTGAAGGCAAAAGAGGTGATTGCAGCCTTGCAGAGCAAATACCTGGATGTGGAGATGCCTTTCTATATCTATGTGGTGGATGCTTATGGAAAACTGGTGGGCGTGATTTCCTTAAGACAGCTTGTGGTGGTTCATCCTGAAAAGCCGCTCAAGGAATTCATGGCCAAGGACCTGGTTTCCGTCACCCCCTATACGGACCGGGAAGAAGTGGCCAGGATCGTTTCACGGTATGATTATCTGGCTGTTCCCGTGGTGGATGATGATAACCGGATCGTGGGCATCGTAACCGTAGACGATGTCATTGACATTCTCCATGAGGCTGCCACGGAAGATATGCTCAAAATGGCCGGTGTGGGAGAAGAATACATCGAAACTCAGACCATTTTAAGGGGGACCCGGATCAGGCTTCCCTGGTTGTTTGCCAGTTTTCTGGGAGGAGTGGCCGCCTTTTTGATCATTGGCGGGTTTAAGGAAGAGCTGGCCAAATTCGCGAGTCTTGCCGCCTTTATCCCGGTTATCATGGGGATGGGGGGCAATATCGGTACCCAGAGTTCCACCATCGTGGTCCGGGGTATTGCCACGGGAAGGATTGATGTCCGGGATTTTTCAAAGGTAGTGTTTAAGGAATTGTCTGTGGGTCTTATTCTGGGTCTTATTTACGGTCTTTTTATCGGCGTCATCGCAAGGATTTTTTTTGCTTCGGAAATTTTTGCCTGGCCTCTTGCCTTTGCAGTAGCCCTGGCCATTCTTTCTTCCATGTCCATTGCCGCCCTGGTGGGCTCCATGGTGCCTCTGGTTCTGGAAAAGCTCAATATCGACCCGGCCGTGGCCACCGGGCCCTTTGTGACGACCTCCATCGATATTGTCAGTGTGTATTGTTATTTCACGATTGCCGGTCTTTTCCTGGGTCTTTAAGACCTACTATGCCGGGTTTCAGCGCAGATGCCATATTGTTGAGAAAGATCGAATATGGGGACCATGATTTTATCATCAGTTTTCTCACCCGGTCCCATGGAAAAATTTCAGTTATTGCCAAAAATGCAAAAAAGAGCGTCAAGCGGTTTACCGGAGCCCTGGATCTTTTTTCCGTGAACCAGATCCACTGCGTCTATCCCAAAAAGAAAAAAGACGGGCTCACCATCCTTTCCCAGGCTGATCTTGAGGACGGGTTCGGAAACATCCGCTATGATGTGTTCAAGACCACCTATGCAAGCTTCTGGGTGGAACTGGTCCATTTCTGGCTGGAGGAGGAAAAACCGCAGATCAAACTGTATGACCTCCTTTTTTTTTCCCTGGATGCCCTGAACATCGGCAATATTTCCAAAGACGTCATCCACCTTTTGTTTATGATCCGCTTCATGGCCCTGTCCGGGTTCGAGCCCCATATCGAATCCTGCGGCCGCTGCAAAACTTTTTTGGACGACATCGAACAGAACCGGGTCATGTTTGATTTCAGGGAAGGCCGGGTCATTTGCCCGAGCTGTGCCAAGGGAGAATCCAAACATGGCCGGATGGTGTCCAAGGGAACCCTGAAACAGCTTTTCTGGATCAATCAGAATGAGGTCCACCGGGTGGACCGGATTAAATTTTCAGGATTGGCCATCAAAGAAGGCGAGGCCCTCCTGGAATCCTTTATCCCCTTTCACCTGGGAAGGGAATTTAAAAGCCTTCAATTTTTGAAGCGGTTGAGGCAGACCCATGAATTTTAATGCAAAACCGGATCAAAATTCCATCCGGGTTTCGGTTCCCTGCCGGGTGGATTTCGGCGGCACCCTGGATATCAGCACCCTTTATCTTCCCATGGCCGGTCTGTCCCCGGCCACCTTTAATATTGCCCTGGATCTGAGAACCCGGGTCACGCTCTCCGCCTTTGAACGGGGATATGTCAAGGTATCGTCAAAGGGGTTTGAAACCGCAGTGTTTAAAAAAGACGAGGCCCCGTTTCATCATCCCATGGGGCTCATGTTTGCCGTTGCAAAATATTTTGACGCAGAGGGGGTCCACATCCACATCGACTCGGCCTCACCCCCGAGAAGCGCCCTTGGAGGCTCTTCCTCCGCAGCCGTGGCCATTGTGGCCGCCTTTACCCATCTGATGGGCAAAAATATCGATCCCGTCCATACGGCCTGGCTGGCCCATTATATTGAAGCCGGGATAGCCGGGGTACCCTGCGGCATTCAGGATCAACTGGCGGCCGCCTTTGGCGGGGTGAACCAATGGTCCTGCCGGATGGGAAGAACAGGCCCCCTGTTCCGGCAAAAAAAAATCTTTGACCGGGAGGCGGATATGGAAGCCTTTAACGCCCATATCCTGGTGGCCTATTGCGGAATTCCCCATGTGTCCAAGGATATCAACAAACAATGGGTGGACTCGTTCCTGAAAGGTGAGACCCGGCAGACATTTGAAAAAATCGCCGGTCTGACAAAAGAATTTTCAGTGTCCGTAAAAAAAAGAAATTACAGGCGGGCCGCGGATCTGATGAACCAGGAGACAAAATTAAGACTTGAAATGACACCCGAGGTGCTTGACAATACCGGGGAAATATTGTTTGACAGTGCTATCGGTTGCCGGTGCGGTGCAAGATTTACCGGGGCCGGGGGCGGCGGCTGCCTCTGGGCCGTCGGCGAAGCAGGCGCCATTGACCTCTTGCGGCAAAGATGGCAGGATATCCTGTCCACCGTTGAAGAAGGAGAACTCCTGGAAACAAAAATTGATCATCAAGGGATCATCCTTGATCCTTATTAATTATAGAAAAAGCGGAGCAACATGAATTTTCAAGATGTAATCTTAAATCTGAATCAGTATTGGGCCCAGAAGGGCTGTGTCCTCATCCAGTCCTATGACATGGAAGTGGGGGCCGGGACCTTTCACCCGACCACTCTTTTAAAGGCTCTGGGGCCGGAACCCTGGAAGGTGGCCTATGTGCAGCCGTCCAGACGGCCCACCGACGGCCGGTACGGGGAAAACCCCAACCGGCTTCAGCATTATTACCAGTACCAGGTCATCCTGAAACCCTCACCCCCGGATGTCCAGCAATTGTATCTGGATTCCATGCGGGTCCTGGGGGTGGACCCCCTGGAGCATGATATCCGGTTTGTGGAGGATGACTGGGAATCCCCGACCCTCGGGGCTTCTGGGCTGGGCTGGGAGGTCTGGCTGGACGGCATGGAGGTCACCCAATTCACCTATTTCCAGATGACCGGCAGCATGGAAGTCAAACCGGTTTCAGTTGAACTGACCTACGGCCTTGAACGGATCTGCATGTATCTCCAGGGTGTGGACAATGTATTTGACCTGAAATGGAACAATGAGATCACCTACCGGGATGTGTACCACCAGCAGGAAGTGGAGCAGTCCACCTATAATTTCGAGGTGGCGGATGTGGATCTCTTGTTTGATCTCTTTAAAAAATATGAGACGGAAGCCCACCGGATCATCGGCCAAGGGCTGGTGATCCCGGCCTATGAATTCTGCCTGAAATGCTCCCATACCTTTAATCTCCTGGATGCCCGTGGGGCCATCAGTGTTACGGAACGCACCGGCTATATCAAGCGGATCAGGGATATCGCCCGGGTCTGCGCCAGTGCCTATGTGGCCCAGCGGGAAGCCATGGGACATCCGCTGCTGAAAAAGGGAGGGAAATAAGATGAATACGCTATTGATTGAAATCGGCTGTGAAGAAATCCCGGCCGGTTATATCCTCCCCGCCTTGAATGCCTTTAAAGGAAACATTCTCCTGGCCCTGGACAAAAACCGGATTGACCATGGGGAAGCCAGGGTCTTCGGTACTCCCCGGCGCCTGGCCCTGATGATTGAAGGGGTGGGGGACATGCAGGCCGGCAATACCTCCACCCTGACCGGTCCTCCGGAACGGGCCGGGTTTGATGAGAACGGAAGGCCCACCCTGGCCGCGGAAAAATTTGCAGCCAAGGCAGGGGTGGCGGTTCAGGATATCCGGGTGGAAGACACGCCCAAGGGAAGATACCTGGTGGCCGTGATCGAAGAAAAATGCGAATCCGCCATCCTGATCCTGGAAAGCATTTTGCCAAAGGAAATCCTGGCCATTCCCTTTCCCAAAAGCATGAGATGGGGAGATCTGTCCATTGCCTTTGCCAGACCCGTTATTTCTCTTGTGGGGCTCCTGGGAGCAAAAATCCTGGATTTCAAGGTGGGCAATATCAAATCCTCATCCTATATTTTCGGCCACCCCTTCATGTCGCCGGGCAAATACAAGGTGACGGCGGCTGAAAAATACATTGAAACGGCCGAGGCCGCCGGAATCATCCCGGATATTGAAAAACGGAGGGCCGAACTGGTCAGGGCCGTCAATGCCTTGGCCAAAGACCAGCATGCCCGGATCCTGGAGGATGAAGACCTGACGGATACGGTGACTAACCTCGTGGAATCCCCCTTTCCGGTGGTGGGAACCTTTGACGAAGAATTCCTGGAAGTGCCCCAGGAGGTTCTCATCACGGCCATGAGGGAGCATCAGAAATATTTTGCCCTGGTGGATGAAAAGGGAAGGCTTCTGCCCAAATTCATCGCCGTCAACAATACCAAGGCCAAGGACCTGAAGCTGGTGGCCAAGGGACACGAAAAGGTTCTGAGGGCAAGGCTTTCCGATGCCAAATTTTTCTATCGTACCGACCTTCAGTCTTCCCTGGATGAGTTTGCCGAAAAACTCAAGACCGTTACCTTCCATGAAAAGCTGGGGTCCATGTATGAAAAGACCCTCAGAATCGGGGCGCTGGCCAAATATTTGGCCTGGGTGTCCGCCTATCCGGATAAGACGGCCTTATCGGAAAATCTGGACCGGGCCGCCCATCTGTGCAAGGCCGACCTGGTGAGCCATGTGGTGGTTGAATTCACCAATCTCCAGGGTATCATCGGCAGGGCCTATGCCCTGAAGGCAGGGGAGAAAGAAGACGTGGCCCATGCCGTTGAGCAGCATTACCGGCCCGTGTATTCCGGCGGCAAATTGCCGAAAAATCCATGCGCCGCCCTTCTGGCCATCGCCGACAAGCTGGACACCATCTGCGGCTGCTTCAGCGTGGACCTCATCCCCACGGGCGGGGCGGACCCCTATGCCCTGCGGCGGCAAGGTATCGGCATCATCCAGATCATGATCGGGGAAAATCTGGTCTTCTCCCTCTTGTCCATGATTGAAAAGGCTCTGGACCCCTTTGTGAACGACCCCGTGAAAAAACAGGAAACAGCCCTCAAGGTCAAGGAATTCCTGCAAAACCGGATGGTCAATATCCTGACGGAGATGGGATTTTCCAAAGAAGCGGTTAATTCCGCTTTATGGGCCTCTTTTGACAATGTCCCCGATGTCACGGCAAGGGTGAGGGCACTGGATGCGCTCCGGAAAGAACCTGATTTTGAACCCCTTTCCATTACCTTTAAGCGGGTTGAAAATATCATCCGGAAATCGGATCAGGCCATGGGCCTGACCGTGGATGAGAGCCTGTTCCAGGAACCCTCCGAGGGCGCCCTGTACACCTCCGTCCGTGAGGTCAAACAGAAGACGGAAGCCCTGATCAAGGCCGGCCAATATGAAGATGCCCTTTCGGCCATTGCCGGGTTGAGACCCGCCGTGGATGCGTTTTTTGTGGGGGTCATGGTCATGGCCGAAGACGAGAACCTCCGGAAGAACAGGCTGGCCCTTCTATCTTCCGTATCGGGATTGTTTAAGGATATTGCCGATTTTTCAATGATATAAAAATATACAAAAGGAATAAAATAATGGCTGGATATGAACCGGAAAAGGATAAAAAATTAAAGGAATGGAAGAATGAGGAAACCGGGCTTCTGGTTTCCATTTATCAGTATGGGGACGGAGAGCCCAAACTCCAGATCGGACCCCGGATGCTGAAAAAAAAGGACGGGACGGACCGGGCCCCGGCAAAGGCCGGCCGGCTTTCCGTTGAAGACGTCATGTGGTTCCACGAGATCATTGATGAGGTCAAGGATGAATTATCCGACCTGGTCGGACCTGAGTAGCGATTCCATTGTTCCCCCCCTGGGCGCCAGACAGGCCCCGGACCTGGGGCCTGTGGCGATCATGATCAGTTGCGAGCCGGACCTGAAACTTATGGGGGCCGGGGCGGACCACCCCTCGGCCCTGCGTTTTTTTACCGGCACCCTGATTCCCCAGGTCCGGGGGGATAAGGGGATTTCCATGGCCGGGCCCTTTATCGGGGCGCCCTATGCGGTCATGCTGCTGGAATCCCTCATTGCCAGGGGGGTGGCCCAAGTCCTGGTCCTGGGCTGGTGCGGTGCCATCACCGATGACCTGAAGGTGGGGCATATTCTTCTGCCGTCCAGTGCCATTGTGGATGAAGGCACCTCCAAGGATTATAAGGACCTGGACAGGACCCTGCCGGTTTCGGTTCCTGATCCGGGATTGCTTGAACAATTATCCGGATATTTGGACGCTTCAGGAATCGCCCATAAAACGGCCGGGATCTGGACCACGGACGCCGTTTACCGGGAAACCCCGAAAAAAGTGGCCCATTTCAGGGACCTCGGCGCTTGTGCCGTTGAAATGGAATGCTCGGCCCTTTTTTCCGTTGCCGAATATCGCAAAATTCGCCTGGCCGCTCTCCTGGTGGTGTCGGACAGCGTGGCCGCCACGGTCTGGGACCCCGGCTTCAGAAATAAAAATTTTAAGCAGGCCAGGAAAGCCGCCTGCGACGCCATTCTGGGCTTTTCAAAGCTGCTGGGGGAACATGGATAAGGACATCATCAAAGAGGCCCAGGACCTTCAAAGGGAATTGACCGAACACAGCTACCGGTACCATGTGCTGGATGACCCTGTGATTTCCGATGCGGAATATGACCGGATGCTCCGGCGGCTCCTGGAGATCGAAGAAAAATTCCCGGAGCTGTCCACCCCGGATTCCCCCACCAAACGGGTGGGGGCCCCGCCCCTGGACGCCTTTGAAAAGGCTGTCCATTCCATTCCCATGCTGAGCCTGGACAATGCCTTCAATGATGAGGATGTCCTTGAATTTCACCAGAGAATCGTTAAACTGGCCGGCCGGGACCAGGTTTTCTATATTGCCGAACCCAAGCTGGACGGCGTGGCCGTGGAACTGCGGTATGAAAACGGGACCCTTGTCCGGGCCGCCACCCGGGGGGACGGGGTCACCGGGGAGGTCATCACGGAAAATGCCAGAACCATCCGGTCGGCGCCTTTAAAATTAAAGGAAGACCGGCTCAAGGCCCCGTCCCTCTTGGAAGTCCGGGGCGAGGTCATCATCCGGAAATCCGATTTTGAAAAATTGAATCAGACCCGCCTGGAAAACGGGGAAAGCCTGTTTGCCAATCCCCGGAATGCGGCGGCCGGGTCCCTGCGGCAACTGGATTCAAAGATCACGGCCAAACGGCCCCTGGATCTCTTTGTCTACGGCATCGGCCTTGCCCGGGGCCTTGAATTTCAAAGCCAGTCCGGTATGCTGGAGATCCTTCAGGGATTCGGGTTCCCGGTCAACCCCCATATCCGGACAGGGCTGACCCTGGCCGGGGTATTGCAGGCCTATAAAGACCTTGAAGCCCTGAGGGAGAGTCTGGCCTATGAAATCGACGGCATGGTCATCAAGGTGGATGACCTGGGTCTCCAGCAGGTTTTGGGTGAGAAAATCAAAAGCCCCAGATGGGCCATTGCCTATAAATTTTCAGCCCGGGAAGAAACCACCACCATCAAGGATATCATCGTTCAGGTGGGCCGCACCGGGGTCTTGACGCCGGTGGCCCTCCTGGAACCCGTCAACGTCGGCGGGGTCATGGTGTCCAGGGCCACCCTGCACAACGAAGATGAAATCAAAAGAAAGGATATCCGCATCGGGGACAAGGCCCTTGTGGTCAGGGCCGGGGATGTGATCCCCAAAATTGTCCGGATTTTTCCGGACCGGCGCAACGGAACGGAAAAGCCCTTTGCCATGCCCGAGCATTGCCCGGTCTGCCGCAGCAAAATTGAAAAATTAAAACAGGACCGGTCCTATATGAATAAATGCGTGAACGCCTCCTGCCAGGCCCAGTTTAAGGAAAGAATCCGGCATTTTGTCTCCAAAAAAGCCTTTGACATCGAAGGCCTGGGCCGGAAAATCGTGGACCAGTTGGTGGATGAGGGCATGATCCGGTCCTTTCCCGACGTGTTTAAGCTTGAGGCGGAAAAGCTGGCCGAGCTGGAACGAATGGCGGAAAAATCCGCAGGCAATTTGACCCAGGCCATTGAAGCCTCCAAAAAGATTTCCCTGGCCCGGTTCGTCTATAGCCTCGGCATCCAGCACGCCGGTGAAAATGCAGGCAAACTGCTGTCCCGGCAGTTCTCCTGCCTGGATGAGATCATGGCCGCCCCGGCGGCGGATCTTGAAGCTATCCACGGCATCGGCCCGGAAACCGCATCAGCCGTGCACGGATTTTTTGCCAATGCGGAAAACCAAACCATGATCCGGCAATTATTGGACACCGGGATAGAGATCCAAAACGACCGGCCCCGGTCCTCTGAAACCCCGGAGTCTCCTTTTTATCAGAAACGGGTGGTCCTGACCGGCACCCTGGCTTCCATGGCCCGCAGTGAGGCCCAGGCCTTGCTTGAGGCTGCCGGGGCCGCGGTCACCTCCAGCGTCAGCGCAAAAACCGATTTCCTCATTGCCGGAGCCGATGCCGGGAGCAAACTGGACAAAGCGAAAAAGGCCGGGGTCCGGATCATGGATGAGGCTGAATTCCTGGCCCTGATCCGGCATGGCTGACAGCTATAAATGCAGGAAATACCGTTTGTTGTCGATCTCGATAGTGGTTTTGGTATAGGTCAGTTTGTTGATGATTTTGCCGTCCTTGAAATGGAGGATATCCACCCCTTTTCTGATTTCCAGTTTGTCCTCATGGCCCGGCTCTGTTGAGGGCCATTCAAGAATCCACCGGTACAGGGCCTTTTGAAGCGTTTCATCAATAAAGGTTTCCGCTTCAATAAATCTGAAATCACCGTGGTTTTGAAACCAGGGGGTCCAGGCTTCCCTCAGGGCTTCCCGGCCTTTTACATAGGCCCCGGTCCAGTTCTCAAAAAAAACATCTTTGTGGAAAAAGGGCATGACCTTGTCCAGATCATGTTTTTCCCATGCCAGATACCAGTCCTTTAACAGCACCTGTATTTCTTTTCGTGAAAGTTTCATGGCTTCCCCTCCCGTAATTGATGGGATCGGCATGCAAATCCCAGAGGCCGCTAGCTTCTTTTACCATGTTCAACCGCAACATTAAAGAAAGTATAAAATAAAATTTTTTATTTCTTGATCCGGGTCAATTCACTTTACCCGGCCCCTGTAGTATTCTGGGCTCAACTATATTAACAATGGAGATCAGCAAAGGAGGGGAACGTGGATGATATCACCAAACGCATAAAAGAACTGGAAATCCTGATTCGTGAAACCAAGGCCCGGCTTCCGGCCCATTCCGTCAAACCGCCGGTCATGATGGACCTTTTGGCCTATGAAGACGAATACGACGCTTTGCTGGAAAAACTCAGGGGCTTGAAAAACCCATGAGCCTCGGCCTATCGGAAAGGGACGGGCGGATCATTCTCCCGTTTTTCAACCGCGAGCTGATCTACGACGGGCAGGATTTCATCGACCCTGCCGGGGACGAGGTCCTGCCGGCCGTTAAACTCGTGCTCTGCCGGTATATGTCGGGTCCTGAAAAGCCGGTCCCGGTTTCCGGCCGCTTCATGACCTTCCGGGAATTTCCCGGCGCCGGCCCCTTGTTCTCCCGGTTTGTCGGCAATACCTCCAAGATCATCGAAACCAGCTTTTCCGGCCGCCTCAGCGCCCTGGAAAAAAGATGCCGAGACCTGGACGGCCGAATACTGGAAACAGATTCCCATGACCTGAAGGTCCGGTTCGAGGCGCTTCCAAGGATACCCATCCTGTTTTCCTTCAATGATGCGGAAGACGGCATGCCGGCCCAGGCCGGTTTCCTGTTTCAGGACAATGCAAGGGCCTATCTTGACCTGGAAACCTTGTCCATTATTTCAACCTGCTTGACAGGCAGCCTCATCCGGCCTTACAATGAAGGCCATGAAACCCATGGACCAGAAAACAATGATCACGGAAGCCCTGCCCCAGGACCGGGAAATTCTGGCAAAGATCATCAAAACTTCCTTTGAAGACATTGCCCGGAGATTTTCCCTGACCCCGGAGAATTGCCCCAAACATCCCTCCAATTATACCCCGGACTGGGTGGAAAAAGATTTTTCACGGGGGGTCCGTTATTTCATGCTGCACAAGGGCGCCGGTCCCGTCGGCTGCTTCGGCCTTGAACACCCGAATTCCCAGATCTGCTATCTTGAGCGGCTGTCGGTCCTCCCGGAAACCAGGGGCAGGGGATTTGGAAAACTCCTGGTCCGCCATGCCCTGGAACGGGCCGCATCAACGGGAGCGGTCGCGGTCGGCATCGGCATCATTGCTGAACAAACGGAATTAAAGGAATGGTACAAACGTCTTGGGTTTTTTGAAACACAAACGATAAGCGTGCCGCATTTGCCGTTTACCGTTTGCCTGATGGAATTTGAACTCGGAGAAGGATCATGAAAATTAATATTTCAAAAAAAGACTACCGGTTATTGCTGGACATACTGGCCATTTCGGACTGGGTGATGAATTCCCATAAGGTGGAGGACGACCCCAGGACCGAACCCTATGAAAAACTCGAACAGAAACTCTTTGCCTTTGCCAAGGATTTCGGCTGTGAAGACCTGGTGATGTATGACAAGGAGACGGGCGAGTATTACCCCACGGCTGAATACGACGAACATATATTTGACACTCAGTTTATTGATGAATTCGAAGATATGTCCTTCTGGGAAAAACTGTGCTCGGGCCTGGCCCAGCGGGATCTCATCTTAGAGAAGGGGATCGATGAACTTAAAAAAATGGATACCCTGGAAAGGATGAATGAAGAGGACCGCCGGGCGGAAAAATATGAAACCGAATTCAGCGAGAACGGCCTTAAGAATCTGATTATTTCAAAATAGGATATCTTTCAGGGCCTGGATGAGCATGCGGTTTTCTTCCATGAGCCCCACCGTAATCCTGAGGCCGGTTTCTACCCCCTGGCCCTTCAAGGGCCGGACGATAATGCCTTTTTTCATCAATTCCCCAAAGACCAGATCCGCATCCCGGCCCACGTCCACCATGACAAAATTGGCGCTGCTCCTGTAACAGGTCAGGCCCATGGCCCCGAAAGATTCATAAAAATAAGCCAGGCCTTCCCGGTTCAGGCGTTTGGTTTTTTCAATGAATTCATGGTCGTCCAGGGCGGCCAGGGCCCCGGCCTGGGCAATGCGGTTCACGGGAAAGGGTTCCCTTGCCTTCATCATAGCCCCGACAAGTTCCGGGTCGGCCATGGCATAGCCGATTCTCAGCCCGGCCAGGCCCATGACCTTGGAAAAGGAGCGCAGGACAATCAGATTCCGATGGGTTTTAAGATATTCAAGGGAGTCGGGGTAATCCTCCGGGTCCGCAAACTCACAATAGGCTTCGTCCGATACGACCAATACGGTTTCCGGGATTTGGGCCAGGAAGTCCTCGAAATCCTTTTTGTCCGTCATCAAGCCGGTGGGATTATTGGGATTGCAGAGAAACACCAGTTTGGTGCGGGGCGTCACGGCCCCGGCCATGGCCTCGGTATCAATGGTAAAGTCCGGGCGCATGGGGATTCTGATCCGTTTTGCCCCCATCTTGGCGGCAATGCCGTCATAGGCCGGAAAGGACAGTTCGGGAAAGACCACCTCGTCTCCGGGATTCAGGAAGGTCAGCCCCATCATGGTGATGACGGCGTCGGCCCCGTTGCCCATATAAAAGGAGCCGGCCGGGAGGTTGAATCTTGACGACAATTTGGCAATCAGCTCGGGGCAGAGGCTTTCCGGGTACAGATGGGAATTCTTCCGGATTTCCCGGATCATGGCCTCAACAGCCAAGGGGGAGGGTCCCAAAGGGTTTTCATTGGTATCAAGCTTGATGATCCGGTCCATGCCGCATTCCCGTTTCACCGCTTCAACGGGTTTTCCCGGAATATATTCCCTGGTATTTAATATGGCGCTCCGGGCCATGCCTTGAACGTCGAGCATTGTCTGTCCTCACTATTGCGCGCTGTTTCTTGGAACGTTTTGGAGCTAAAATTAATATTGCTGAAAGGCAACATTGATAAGCTTTTATGGCGGAGAGGGTGGGATTCGAACCCACGATCCCGGTTTCCCAGGATACTGCTTTTCGAGAGCAGGGCCTTCAACCGCTCGGCCACCTCTCCGCATCACCGACCCAAAGTCCGGCAGGTGATGACCATCTTAATGATTATGGACATATTGTCAAGATTTTTGAGCCGGGCCAGGCATAATGCGGCAGGCAATTTTGGAAATTTTTAATTTTAATTTTCGATTGTGATTTATATAGAGTGGACTATGAAAGAGTGTCGTTTGCTGGTATCTCAGAATCCTATAGTTTATATGTGTTGGTCAGTAATATTTGCCATCCTCTTATAAAAAGTTAAACGAAAAACCCAGTATCAACTTTTACTTTAATTTGAGGCACTTCATATATAGTTGACTTATAGCAAGGAGCTTTAAACCCAAACGTCTCTTTCAAATGATTTGAATACGCTTGAACTACGCTATTTGGCATTCTGGGGTCAAAAACAATTTCATCAATTAAATTTAATGGATTTTCTATTGGTAGGTAACAAAGATTCAAATTATCAGGATCTTGATAATCAGCATTAATCACTCTTTCTCCTGGAGCAGGAAGGTCAACCAATAATCTGATTTCTTTTTCATGTAAAAATGTATCTCTTTTAACGAGATAAAAATTTTTCACTAAGTCTTCAGCATATACTGAATGTGTTCTTATCGCTTTCTCAATATTTTTCTCAATATTTGATCCGGGTTGGTAAATAACTTTTCCTATGTATGATCGGAACCATTTTTGATTTATTCTTTTAATAAAATTATAGAGTTTGTTGACTGTAGTTTTTATTTTTACTTTATTCTCTTTAGGAGAATAAATCCTCCATGTAGCATCATTATCTTCATTCAGGGTCCAGCATTGACCAAAAAGTAGTTTTGTGTGTCCGTCGTATTTAATGCGACTATTTGGTCTTAAAGGATCTATGCCATAGCTGAAATTAAAAAAATTTTCATATGGATCTTCCCACAGTTTAGGCTTTACTAAGCAGATAGATTTTGATTCAAACAGTTCAAATAAATGATGAACCTCTATCAGTCTAAATATAGCTGTATCATCGTCTTCTAAATTTATAAGAGCGTGCTTGGCATTCGTATTAATTATCATGAGCTTTAGCCATCCAAAAATATTGTTGCACTTTAAAACATGAATAGTTATTTTGTGCAGACCTGAATCTCATGTATTTTGGAATGTTATCCGGTATGCAACGATTAAAAAATTTTATCTGTAAATCAGTATCAGTGTATCAAATTTGTGTAAAGACCTATTGAATTATATGGTAAGGATACTCAGCAAATATACCCAGATCCCATTCAACATAATTGGAGATAGAGCCCCAGGCTCCCGATAAATTTTTACATCCTTTTGTTCAAGCTCCAGGACAGGGCGATTATATTTTGAAGGTTGTCAAGCCCAAGAGAAACCCCTGGGGATTTTTAATCGTTTTTATACCAGCCGGATGCTCCGGCAACCAGATTACCTTATCAGCCTTTTACCCTCTTGATGGTCCCCTTGCTTAGATTTTTGTATACTTCTCTTGACTTCAGGCATTTTCTTATCCTATATGCTTGAGGTCTTACAGCCCTTTTTTGGGGATAACAAGAGGTGAAGCATGGCTTTCATAGAAACCCGTCAGGATGGTTACATCCTTGAAATTAAAATAAATCGTCCTGAAAAACACAACGCCCTGTCTCCCGAGATGTACCGGGACTTGGCGCTGGCCTATGGCGAACTCAGTCGCAATCCCGGCCTGCGCGTGGCCTTATTGTATGCCGAAGGCAAGCATTTCACGTCCGGTGTCGAGTTGGATAAGTGGGCCCCTATTTTTGGCAATGGTAAGGGGTTTGAGACGTGTGAGGGCGGGATCGACCCCTTTGGCCTGGCGGGTGAGCGTCATGGCAAACCGGTGGTGGTGGCGGTGCAGGGCAATTGCTTCACCTGGGGCGTTGAGATCCTGCTCAATACGGAGATCCGTGTCGCTGCGGATGACACCCGGTTTGCCATGCTGGAGGTCAAGCGCGGTATCTTTCCCTGTGGCGGCGCAACCCTGCGGTTGCCTCAGCAAATGGGTTGGGGCGCGGCCCAGCGCTATTTGTTGACAGGGGATATCTGGTTGGCTGACGAAGCGTGGCGGCTGGGCCTGGTGCAAGAGGTGACGCCCTCAGGCAGGCAGGTGGAAAAGGCCCGTGAGATCGCAAAAAAAATTGCCAAGGCCGCCCCTTTGGGTGTCCAGAACGTGCTTAAGTCTACCCGCATGGCCTGGAATGAAGGCGAGGCCGAAGCAGCCAAACATCTCTTCAAGGATTTGTTTCCCGTGATGCAAAGCGAGGACGCCGCCGAAGGCGTGCGCTCGTTCATGGAGCGCCGCGACGCCGTTTTCAAGGGGTGTTGAGGCCATTGCCTCAATGAGAAATTATTAAAAACCGAACGCTGATAAGCCGGCTTGAACATTTCTTCTTGACAATAAAATGAATGATCATTTATTATAGCTTCCATGAGAGCAAAAGACGATATCAAGCAGGAGGCCTTGTTTGAGGCCACGGTGAAACTGGTCAACGAGATCGGGTTTGCCGCCAGTTCCGTTTCCAAGATCGCCGGGGAAGCCGGGATTTCTCCCGCCACCCTGTATATTTATTACAAGAACAAGGAAGACCTCCTGGTGTCCACCTATGTGGAGATCAAGCGAAACATTGCCGGGGCCGTTCACGAGGGCTTTGACGAGACCCTTCCCATTCGGGACATTTTAAGGCGGGTGTGGTTCAGGATGTTTGATTATATTTCCCGGCACCCGGACTATTTCCAGTATACGGAACAGTTTGCCCATTCGCCTTACCAGGCCCTGGTGGACAAGGGGGAAATCGAAGCCTTTTTTGAGCCCGTGATCCGTGTCCTGCGCCGGGGCATCGAGCAGAAGATCATCAAGAATGTGGATTTTCATATCCTGACGGCATTTATTTTCCACCCCATCCTGGCGATTTCAAATGCACGGGTCTGCCTGGATTTTGAATTGACGGAAAAGAATATTGAGACGGCCTTTGCCATGGCCTGGGATGCTGTCCGTTTGTAAAAACATTAAAAATGCAGATATGGGTAAATGAATATTCATTTTAAACGCCAAGAGAAACCGCCCCATTCCCCGCAGTTTCACGGGGGACGATTTAGAGGGAATCTGCCGGCCCTGACCATGGGGCCCAGGGACTGGATCACCTCATCCCGGCGGTTTTTGTTTGAAAAGAACGGCCAGGTGCCGGCCGGGCCATTGCCGGTGCGGCGAGCCGATCTTTCCTTTTTGAATGACAGGGCAAACCATGGGCTCAACAGCACCTGGCTGGGGCATTCCTCCCTCATGATCAATATGGAGGGCTGCCGGATTCTGACGGACCCGGTGTTTGAAAACAGGATCACGCCCATGGGGCCCGTCCGGTTCAACCGGGAATTCCCCCTTGATCCACATCATTTGAAGGACATTGACCTGGTCCTGATTTCCCATGACCATTACGACCATCTGAGCAAGGCCTCCATCCGGGTGCTGGCCCCGGTTACCCGGTGTTTCATCGTTCCCCTGGCCGTGGGCAAACGGCTGGCGGCCTGGGGGGTTCCGGAAAAGCGCATCATTGAGCTGGACTGGTGGGAGAGCCATGGCCTGGATTGCGGCCTGACCGTTACGGCCACGCCTGCCCGGCATTTTTCCGGCCGGGGACTGGGGGACCGGAATTCCACCCTGTGGGCGTCCTATGCCGTTACCTCGTCCCATTTCAGGATTTTTTTCAGCGGGGATTCCGGCTATTTCCCCGGATTCAGGGAGATCGGGGAGAGGCTCGGCCCCTTTGACATGACCTTTCTGGAATGCGGGGCCTATAACGAACTCTGGCCCTTTGTCCACATGTTTCCCGAAGAAACGGCCAGGGCCCATCTGGATCTGAAGGGCAGGGTGCTTCACCCCATTCACTGGGGAACCTTCAACCTTTCCCTGCATGCCTGGAATGATCCCATGCAGCGCCTGGTCCGAGCTGCCGGGCAAGGCGGGATCGAGACGGCCACGCCCATGGCGGGAGAGACCTTTGTCTATGGAACCGGCAGCCGGGAAAATCCCTGGTGGAGCCGGGGAGGAGAAAAAGAAAGAAGATGAAAACCCGACGGGATTTTTTAAAGCAGGGTTCCATGGCCATGGGGGCCTTTGCCCTGCCGGCCCTGATCCCCTCCTGCATTGCCGCCCCTGTCCGGGCTGCCGCGCCCATGGCGCCCCGCAAGGTAGAACGGCCCCTGGTGCTCTGGTACAGCCAGACCGGCTACACCGCACGGAACGGCAGGCTTTTGCAAAAGACCTTTGAAGGCTTTGGCCTGAAGGCGGCTGGCGCCGATATCCGGGATTTCGATCGGGCCGGGATCGGCGAATTTGACCTCATCGTGTTGGGGTCCCCGGTTTTTTATTATGATACGCCCCAATATGTCAAAGACTGGATACGGGCTTTGCCCGATTTAAAGGGTGTCCCGGTGGCCGCCTTTGTCACCTTTGGCGGACCCGAGGGCAACCAGCACAATGCCGCCTGTTCCATCCTTGAAGGTCTGGCGGCAAAACAGGGGGTGCCCGTGGGCATGCAGGCCTTTATGAATATGAGTTCTTTTCCCCTGGCCTGGTCAAAGGACAAGGTCCATGAAAAAACCTGGATGAGCCGCAATCTGCCCGATGAAGGCACCTACAGTGCGGTCCGGGAATTTGCCGGGCTTTTGCTGAGCCAGACAAAAGCGGGCCGGGCCCTGGAATTCTCAAGAAAAATCACCCTGCGGGAATGCTCGACCTGGCTGGATCCGGTCTTCTGGACCAAATTGTTTGTGAAAGACCATTCTATTGATGAAAAACGCTGCATCGGCTGCGGGGCCTGTGTTGAAAAATGCCCGGCCGGAGCTGTTGACCTGTCCGGTTTCAAGGTGGACACGGAAGCCTGCGTGCTCTGCTTCGGGTGCATCAACAATTGCCCGGCCGGGGCCGTCCATATGGTATACAACGGGGAACGGGTCATGGGGTATCATGATTTCATGAAATTGAAGGGATTGAAAATTAACGAGCCCGGAGAAGGGGCCTAAAGGAGATGTGAGATGTCTAAAAAAATAGTGTTTATCCAGGGAAGTCCGCGCAAAAAAGGAAATACCAGGGCCATGGCAGCCCTTGCCATGGCGGCGGCAAAGGAAAAGGGGGCGCAGGTAGCTGAGCTGGATGCCGTTGGCCTCGGGTTTAAGGAGGCCGGATGCCGGGCCTGCCAGAAATGCCAGGAGTCGGAGCTGTATCAATGCGTGCTGGGCGATGAGGTGGCGGAAAGGGTGGCCGGCCTGCCGGAATACGATACCCTTGTTTTGGCTACTCCCATTTACTGGTGGAGCTATCCGGCCCAGCTCAAGATTCTCATCGACCGCATGTACTGCCTGTCCAAATTTTCCGGCCCGTCCGGTCCCAGCTCGGCCCTCGCGGGAAAGACCCTGGCCATCCTGGCCACGGGCGGGGGAGGGCTGGAGGACAATCTCAGCCTCCTGGAATCCCAGTGGCAACAGCCGGCCCTGATGCTGGGGACGAAATTTCTGTCCTGTCTTTTCCCCGATGTGTCGCCGGAGCCCGGTTCCCTTATGAAAGACCCGTCGGCCGTGGAAAAGGCCAAAGACTTCGGCAGGCTCCTGGCGGGTTCATAATTCAGGAGGCCCCGGCTTTTCTGTCTTGTCCATCGGTGTAAAAGAGGGTAATATGCCGGGTGTTAACGGCAGAAAATATTTTTACGCGGAGGGGATTATCGTGAAAAACATTATCCTGGGATTTGTTTTGCCGGCCATGGTTGCCGTGGGCCTTTCCCTGGGCTGGGCCCCGGAAGGCCGGACACAGGAAGGCCGGACCCAAAAAGGCTCGGATCAAGAGGGCTCCATTATCTCAACCTCCTTTTCCCTGCGGGATACGCCCAAATACAAGGACGGGTTCACCCATTTTGACTATGTCAATCCTGAAGCCCCCAAGGGCGGGTCCATCACCCTTTCCACCACCGGCACCTTTGACAGTTTCAACCGGTACGCCCAGCGGGGGGATGCCTCGGAAGGAAGCGAAGACCTCTATGACACCCTCATGACCGGCTCCGAGGACGAGATCGATGTGCTCTATCCCCTGATTGCGGAAAAGATAGAATATGCAAAGGATTTCACCTGGATCATTTTTTATATCCATCCCAAAGCCGTGTTCCAGGATAAAAAGCCCATTACCGCAGCCGACGTGGTGTTTACCTTTAATACCTTCATGGAAAAGGGGGTTCCCCAGTTTAAAAGCTATTATAAGGATGTCGCAAAGGTGGAAGCCCTGGACCAGCGCCGGGTCAAATTCACATTAAAGATCCCCCGGTTGGATCTTCTGCACTCCCTGGCCGGGCTCAATATCCTGCCCAAACATTACTGGGAAGGCCGGGATTTTTCCGAGCCCACCACGGAAGTGCCCCTGGGCAGTTCCGCCTTTACCATTGATGCCTATAAAATGGGCCAGTATGTGGTGATCAAACGGCTGAAGGACTATTGGGCAAAGGATTTGCCGGTCAATAAAGGGCGGTATAATTTTGACTTTATCCGGTACGATTATTACAAGGACGAGGCAGTGACCCTGGAAGCCTTCAAGGCCGGGGAATTTGATTTCCGGTCGGAAAGTGTGGCCACCCAGTGGGCCACCCTGTATACAGGTGAGAATTTCGACAAAAAGAGGATCATCAAGGAAGAAATTCCCCATGAGGTCCCCCAGGGCATGCAGGCCCTGGTCTATAATACTCAGAGAGAGGTGTTCAAGGATGTCCGGGTGAGAGAGGCCCTGACCTATGCCATGGATTTTGAATGGATGAACCAGCACCTGTTTTACAACCAGTATACCCGGACCCGCAGCTTTTTCCAGAACACGGAATATGAGGCCAAGGGCCTGCCGTCAAAGGAGGAGATGGCCTGCCTGGAACCGGTGAAAGACAAGATTCCGCCAAGGGTCTATACCAAAGAATACCAGCCCCCCGTCACCGACGGCACCGGCAATATCCGGCCCCAGTTGAGGGCGGCCCTGGCCCTGTTAAAGGAGGCGGGCTGGGAAATCGCCAATCAAAAAATGGTTCACAAGGCCACGGGCAAACCCATGGAATTTGAACTCCTTCTTTACAGCCCCACCCTGGAGCGTGTCGCCATCCCCTTCCAGGACAATCTGAAAAAGCTCGGCATTGCCCTGAATATCCGCCGGGTGGACACCACCCAGTTTATCAACCGGCTGAGGGAAAGGGATTTTGATATGATCACCGGCAGCTATGCCGCCAATGCCTTTCCATCTTCCAATCTGAAGATCACCTGGCATTCCGGGTACCTGGATTCCACCTATAATACGGCCGGGGTCACGGACCCGGCCATAGACTACCTGGTGGAAAAGATTGACGGGCACCAGACCGATAAGGCGGCCCTGCTGAATTATGGCCGGGCCCTGGACCGGGTCCTGCAATGGAATTTTTTCGTGGTGCCCCAATGGCATCTGAGCAAATTCAGGGTGGCTTACTGGAACCGGTTTTCACGGCCCGAGATCAGGCCGAAATATGCCGTGGGATTTCCCCATACCTGGTGGATCGACCCGGACAAGGACGCCCGATTGCCCAACCGCAATACGGCTAAATAAGGAAGCGGCGGACGATCATGACGGCCTATATCCTGAGACGGCTCCTGCTGGTGATCCCCACCCTCTGGGCCATTGTCACCATTAATTTTTTCATCATCCAGGTAGCGCCGGGGGGCCCGGTGGACCAGTTTATCGCCAAGCTCCAGGGCCTGGACTCGGGGGTCATGGAACAGGTGTCCGGCGAAGGCCGGGCCGAGACGGCTAAAACTGATATCAAAGCAAAAAGCACCTACCGGGGAGCCCAGGGCCTGGACCCGGAAGTGATTGCCGAAATTGAAAAGCGCTTTGGCTTTGATAAGCCCATCCATGTCCGGTATTTTAAAATGCTCCGGGATT
>Ga0208968_1000466_pt1 | contig 27071 bp, 26 predicted proteins | sample RifOxyA3_FD_184031 | JGI IMG/M metagenome (GOLD analysis project Ga0208968, IMG submission 184031) | Groundwater microbial communities from Rifle, Colorado - Rifle Oxygen_injection A3 (SPAdes) | ecosystem: Environmental > Aquatic > Deep subsurface > Groundwater | place: Rifle, Colorado, United...
CCGATTAATAAAGAAAAAGCAGGTTTTCTTTGTATTACAGAAATTCTCAATTATTAAAAAAATAACTTTTATAAAAAAACAGCCAACCGGAATAATTGTAAACCTGATTTAAATATGTGATAAATTTTACGATTTAAAACAAACATTATAAAGATTATTTATAAATTACGACATGGGACTACTCCAAAATACTAGGTTGGGGAATATAAATAAACCACATTTAAGTATAAATTACCTTTAAATAATTAAATTTTTTCATTTGCAAGAATATGGAGGTGAGTTGAGGAAAACAGAAGAGTTTCGACTAAGACTTTCAAGTAAAACTGAGTAAAAATAATAGATCAATCTTTTATAGATACTTGTTATATAGAATTTAGAGTAACAGGAGTTGATATTATGGTAGCAAAAAGAATAACACCTTTGTTGCTTGCAGCTAGTGTTGCAGTTTGTGGTTTTTCAGGAGGACTTATTAACAATCAGGCAGCTTACGCTATTACAAGCGTAGACGAATTAACAGATGTTAGTTCAAACGTTTGGGCTTACGAAGCGTTAAAAGACCTGGTTGAAAAGTACAACGTAATTGAAGGATACCCAGACAAAACATTCCGTGGTGCAAGAACAGCCAGCCGATATGAATTGGCTGCGGCATTAAGTGCAACAGTTAAAGCTATAGGACAAGATATAGCACGATTAGGAGCAGAAAAAGCAAGTAAAGAAGATTTAGCAACTGTAGCAAGACTACAACAAGAATTTGCAACTGAATTACAAGCTCTCAGAGCAAGGACAGAAGCTCTTGAAGCAAGAGCAACAAAAATTGAAGCTAAAAATGATGAACAGGACAATAGACTTGCGGTTTTAGAAAAGTTAAATGTTTATGGGGACGTCAGCTTCGGTGGTTATGCAGACATAGCTGGTAACCCGGGCGATGAATTTTCAGATGCTATTTCAGCTATTGGCCGTACAAGATTAAACGTTGATTATGTAGCTGTTGAAGATAAAGGCGGAGCTATAGTAGGTCCCGGTACTATCCATTCTCGTTTAGTAGCTGCATTTGGACGTGTATCCCCATTAGAAGCAGGTACATCAGCAGCTACAAACAGATATTCCGGAGCAAGTGCTATTGCTGCTGATGCAAGTTTCTATAATGAAGGTATCAGATCAAGTGATTTTATCAGTCTTACAACAGGTACGGCTATTAACAGTCCCACTCCTGTAGGTATTGCAACTGTCGCAGGTGGAAATACCAGAGCCAACGCTTATCTTGATTCAGCATACTATTCACAAGTATTAAGAGCTCAAATTCCTGGTTTACCAGAAGATCAGGCATGGAGAACATCCTTTACCACATACGTTGGTTTGATTCCATGGAGAGATATTTTCTATAAGAGCCCATATCAAGGTAATGAAAACCAGCAATTCCAAAACACTGCTTTAAGAAATAATCCGGCCATTCTTACTGATTTTATCGTACCAAGAATTGCTGTTGAAATGGATCAAGGACTAGGTCGATGGGCTAATTTTGCCGTTAGAGCAGATGCATCTGCTCTGGATGTAAGCAAAATGATGAACGGTATTGGATTTACCGCTGAAGGAGATTTAGGCTATAATCTTGGCTTCTTGAATGAAATGTTAGGAACCCAAAGCATGTTTAACCTTGCCGGTAATGTATTTGGAGGTTATTATTTAGTTGATTCCAATAATGGCGGCACGAATAACCTGCTTAACGTAACCACTGTAGCACCAACAGTATCAATTAACGGCGCAATTGGTGATATTGCTCACGGTTTTTATGCCGGTATAAATCAGGAAATTTACAAAGGCATAGGTGCATTTGGAAGCTTTGCTCTAAATAATCTTGGAACAAACGCAGCACTCTTAAATGCTCTTCAAAACGGTACCGGAACAAATATTGTTTATAATAACAGTACTCTTCTTGGTGCATCATTAATATACGGTATCAGACAAGCAATTACAGCTGGTGTTGAAATTCCTGTAAGAGCATTACCAGATATGATTACATTTGGTAAACGCCAGAGAGATGCTTTAGGTTTCGGTTGGGCCAGAATCTATCCTAACGATGCAGCAGGATCTCCAGCTAACATAGTTTCAGCTATTACTGGATCCGACGCAACCGAACCTGAAAACGTTATTGAAGGATATTACAGATTACAAATTAATGATAATTTCGCCCTCATCCCAAGTACTCAGTTAGTATTCTCAAGATTAGGTGATGAAGACAACGAAGTAGAAATTATTATTGGTTTAAGGTCTAGTTTCACATTCTAGAAATGTCTTAAACAAAAACCAAAGAGGCATGGTCAAAAGACCATGCCTCTTAATTTAATAAAGCTTTTCTATAGCTGAATAAATAATATCTCTATCTATATCACTAAATATCCCAACATTAGCAGTACTTGCCGGTAATACAAATCTGATTTTTTTTGATAAAACCTTTTTATCAACGAGCATTGCTGCCATTAAATCATCCTGCTTAAAATCCTGGGAAATTTTATAATCCAGACCGTATAAATTAATTAAATTTAATGATGAATTCAAGTAATCTTCTGCTATTAGACCTTTTTCTTTAGCAATATAAAAAGCCCCTTTCATGCCAATAGCAACACCCTGCCCATGAGTAAAATTATTATAATTTGCACATTTCTCAACGGCATGCCCGATTGTATGACCAAAATTTAATATAGCTCTTAATCCTGCTTCTTTTTCATCTTGATTAACAACAGCTGCTTTAAGCTGGCAGCAATATTTTATTAAATTCTGGATAGTTGTAGGATTTAGAGCAAAAATATCATCTTTTTTTGCTTCTAAATACTTGAGTAAACCTAATTTTTCTTCTTTTAAATTACAGCTCTCTTCAATAAAACCATATTTTAAGACTTCCGCAAGACCAACTTTTAATTCTTCTACAGGTAAGGTTTTAAGAGTTTCAATATCGGTAAAAACTAATTTAGGTTGATAAAAAGCTCCTATTAAATTTTTACCGAGTTTATGATTTACAGCAACTTTGCCACCAACTGATGAATCAACCTGCGCTAATAATGTAGTTGGTACCTGTATAAAATCTATTCCCCTTAAGTAAGTGGCAGCAGCAAATCCGGTAATATCCCCGACAACTCCACCACCTAAAGCTAGTATTGCATCTTTTCGTTCTAATTTATACTCAATAGCCTTTGTCCAGATTAATTCCAGTGATTTTATGTCTTTATATTTCTCACCATCATTAAGAATAAGAAATTCTGTTTCTAAATTTTCTTTTTCAAGAGAGCTTTTTACTTTTTCACCAAATAGAGGATATATGGTTTCATTAGTTATTATCAGAATTTTATTTGCTTTTGAGTAAGTTTTTACATATTCTCCAAGATGATCAAGAATATTTTTCCCAATTATAATGGGATAATTTCTTGATTCTTGAACCGGAATCTCTACTTTTACAATTTCATTATTCATATTTTTTATATTTTTCCACAATTTCATTAACTATTTCATCAATTTGTTTATTTTCTGTGCTAATTATGAAATTTGCCTGAGTATAAAATTTTTCTCTTTTTTCCAATAATTTTTCAAGAGTATTCAATGGGTCATTATTTTTCAAAAGAGGTCTGTTATTTTCATTTTTTATTCTCTCAAAAAGCTCTTTTGCAGATGCTTTTAGATAAAATAATATTCCTGTTTCCTTTAAATTTTTAAGATTATCCTGATTTTCTACAGATCCACCGCCTGTTGAAATGATTTGATCTGAATCTAAGCTAAGCTTCTTGATAATTTTTGATTCTAACTCTCTAAAATGAGTTTCTCCATATAATTGAAATATTTCATTAATAGTCATTTGAGCTTCTTTTTCTATTAACACATCAGTATCAATAAAATTTTTACCCAGTTTTTGAGCAATTAAGTTGCCAACTGTGGTTTTTCCCGATCCCATTAGTCCTATTAATACAATATTTCTAGCCATATTTTCTATAATAGTGCTCCAATAAAGCCTATAATCGTTAGCTTAAGTTAGGTGATAATATCACCTTATCTGTTTTGATATACATTACAGTAATTTTCGTAATTTGATTTTATTTCAGCAAAGCTATCCCCTCCAAATTTTTCAACGAAAGCTTTTACTAAAACTATACTTAACATTGCTTCTCCCACTACTCCAGCAGCTGGAACAGCACATACATCAGATCTTTCATAGTGAGCAATATGTTCTTTTCCATTTTCAAGGTTTATAGATTTAAGAGGTTTTTTAAGAGTAGGAATTGGTTTCATAGCAGCTCTTACAATTATAGGACTACCATTACTTACTCCACCTTCAATTCCACCGGAATTATTTGTTTTTCTCTGATACTCTTTAGAATCTGCTTCTTTTGGATAAATTTCATCGTGTAACTTTGAGCCTAGAACCTGAGCTGAAGATTTACCAAGACCGATATTAACAGATTTTATAGCAGGTATACTCATTATTGCCTGTGCAATTAAGCCATCTAACTTCCTATCCCAGTGAACAAAACTTCCAAGTCCAACAGGGACATTAAGAGCAACAACCTCAAATATTCCACCCAAACTGTCACCAGATTCTTTTGCTTCATCTATCACTTTTCTCATAGCAGCAGAAGCTGCATAATTAGCACATTTTACTTCTGACTTCTCTGCAAATTCTTTAATTATATTGTAATTATCAGGAAAAGATTCTACATTTACTGCTGCTGAGCCAATTCTTAGAACGTGACTAAAAATCTCAATATTGAAATTCTTTAAAATTATAGAAGCAACAGCTCCAACAGCCACTCTTATAGCAGTTTCCCTTGCACTTGATCTTTCAAGAACATTTCTGACATCTTCGTGATTATATTTTAAAGCACCAGGAAGATCGGCATGCCCTGGCCTTACATGGGTAATCTTTTTCTGTTGAATTAAATCAACATTTGCAGAAGTCAATTCAACTGGTTGTGTAGCCATCGGCACTTGCCAGTTTTCCCAGTCTTTATTTTCAATAACAAGGCATATTGGTGCACCTGTGGTAATTCCATGCCGTACTCCAGAATTTATAATAACTGCATCCTGTTCGATTTTCATGCGGCCGCCACGGCCATACCCCTGCTGTCTTCTAAATAATTCTTTATTTATATCTTCTACTTTTAACTCAATTCCAGCAGGAACACCTTCTATAATTGCTGTAAGACATTTACCATGGGACTCACCAGATGTTAAAAATCTAAAAGTCATATTCTCATTTTATCCGTCTGTTTTAATGTAGCCATTATTATTATATATTAAAAGGAATTTTTTTAATATGAAACGAATCCCAGTTTAATACTATCAAGTTAATTTATACCATATTGCAATTAACTAATTACTTTATTGGAGGAGTCTTAAGAGCGTCCAACATCTCGAACAGCAACGAAGATAAAATAATCAGTTGAGGACGTAATAAAAGAGGACTGATCGTCCTCTTTTATTATTTTGCTTATACCTATTTGTATTCAATCAGGTATTTTTATTCCAGCACTGATGCGCCAACAAATTGACATGGCTCATAGGTGCTTCCACAAAAATACCTGATTAATTCTTTTTTGACTGCAACTTGATATAAGAATTTTTTGTCGCACCCTTAATATATTAATTCTTAACTCACAATTTCAAACTGATACTGGTTTTTCCAAACATCAATACCACCTTCCAGCTCCATAACAGGATAACCCTTTTCTGCAAGAATCACTGCTGCCTTTGCAGCAAGGTGGCATTGCTGGGTATAACAATAAACTACATTAATTTTATCTTTTGATATTTTATTTAAATTATTTTCTAAGTCTTTTTTAGGGATCGAGATAGCCATTGGAATATGACCTTTATCGTAATCTTCCTTCTTTCTAACATCAATGATTTGGACTGTAGGATCTTCTAACATTCCTTTTAATTCAACTGGACCTACTGTAAATGCCAATTTATCTTCAAAATATAATCTGGCTCTTTCTGTTTGCTTAGTTATATCAATAAATCCATTATTACCCATATTAAAACTCCTTTTATCAATCTTGTTTAACATAAAATGGTGGGTTTTCAGGATCAGCACCCCAGGCAATCAATGAATTATACTCTATAGAACTATGCTCATTCGTTGGTCTTGGTTTACCATGTTTTTCCCATGCCTTCCAATGTCTTGAAACATAGCTTTTCCAATGTTTCATCCAGTACATAATATCTTCTGTGGTTAAATTATTATCAATTGGCATAGCCCAAGCTGAAAGATTATCTGGCAATTTTTTATTGTTATATTGTATTTGCCAAGCCCAATAAAACTTCCACCAATCTTGCCATTTTCTACCTGATGTTTTACCTGGTTCATTTTTTAGATGATCTCTATCTGAATCCTCTCCAGGCCAAATAGGATTATCTGGATTTCCACCTATAAACTTAACAAATTCATCCCAATCAAGAGGTTCAAACCAATGATATTTATGTTTTTCTTCATTCCATTCCTCTTTTTTGATCCATTCCAGGTTTTTCATAACTTTTCCTACCTTATTTTCCCTTCCAACATTTATGAAAAGATAAAATAAAGTTTTTATAAATTAATCCCCCAAGAAGAATAATTAAAATATAAAAGTCTTGAGAAACTAACCAAATGTAAAAGCAAACACCTCAACACCAGCATCAAAGAAAATGACTTCACAGGTATGAACTTCGTAATAACTATGAGTATTTATTAAGTTATACAATTTATACTCCTGAATATTGAGATAACCATTTTCGTCAATATCATCGCCCTTATTACCAATCTGGAGTTTTTCTCCATCAACAAGAACTCTGGCTCTAATTGGATTTTTCGACCCCATAACAAGATTTATTTTATTAGCAGAATATCTATAAACTATTTTACCTTCTGGCTTTTCCAGTGTTGATTTATCGATTTCTATTTTCCATAATCCTTCAAAATACACTCTATTTTTTTTAATTTCTTGAGGAACCGAATAATATTGAGAAGCATCGTATTTTAATTCTTCAGAACTTGCAAAGCCAACCATTCTGCCATAACCAAGATAAGTCTCAGGAGATCCTATTTTTGTAAAATCTATAGGAACTTTAAGAGGGATTATTGGCTCTTCGATTTTCTCTCCCTTCTCTTCAAGCAATTTTCTTATCATTTCTTCTGTTTTTTCATACCCACCTTCACTAAAATGAGTATATCTGAGCTTTCCTATAGCGTCATGCAGATAATGGGCCGGCCAATAATGATTATTATATACCGTCCACAATCTATGATTATTATCCAGTACTACAGGATAAGGAATTTCATATCGCTTAATAGCATTTTCAACGTTTAATGAATCCTTTTCAAAGCCAAATTCAGGAGCATGAATTCCAATGATCTCAAAACCATATTTATGATAACTGTTATACCAGTATTTTAAAAAAGGAATCATCCTTATACAGTTGATACAAGAATATGTCCAAAAATCCACAAGAACGACTTTTCCTATCAGATCAGTAGTTTTTAATGGCTTATCTACGTTAAACCAGCTTAGACCCGGTGGAAATTCATGCATAATAAAATACCTTTATTAACAGGTTATACACAGTCTTTATGAATTATTTCAGAATAAAGAATTAATGTGAATTACCAGGATCGGGTAAGTTAAGGACGTAATAAAAAATTTAAGGAATTTTATCTTCTTTTTTATTTTGGTTAAAGCCTCTTCCGGAGTACGAATTAACATAAAATATAAAAATGTAAGTATTGGACATAATTGTATAAATAGTCTGCTTATAGAGCTCTGTATATGCCAATTGATATCATAAGGTGTAATTATATAGATAAAGAAATATCCCATTAACATTAAAAACAATGTAATAGATGTTGTAATAATGCTCAATTTATTCTCGGTATTTATTTCTATACCCATTAATAACGGATAAATCAATAATAAGACTGGGGCAATAAAACCACCCATAAAACATAAACTCTCAATAAAAGCATTTAATGTAATAGAATATCTGGAAAAATCTGTTAATTTAACTATGATTTGATCTAATTTCTGATATAAAAATATATCATTTGGCGGTGCAAGCTGGGTTTTAAAATAAATAATTATCAATAATATAGGAAGAAAGCCTATCGTAAACCAGGATAATTGTTTTAAACAAGTTTTCCATCCTTTTGCAAGAAAAACTGTAATAAAACGAGCTATAAATATTGAAAACAAAAATAATAAACCTTCATTTTTTGTCCAAGCCGCTAATCCAGCCATCATGCCAGCTAAAATCAGTAAATTATAATTATTGTTGTCTAATTTATCTTGAAAACTAAATAAAATTATTGTTGCTAAAATAAAAAACCCCAAAGGAACATCTGCACATTGAGAAGATCCAAATCCAATGAACATAGGAAGACTCAATAAAAACCATGCCGCTAACCCTCCTTGCACTTTACTTTTAGAAATAGAAATAAAGGAGAATAATAATCCAACTATTGCAAATGTAAAGAAGAAAGATATAAGGATTTGCACCATTACTGCTTCATGACCTATATAATTCCAGCATCTGGCAATAATACCGGGAAGAAGCAAGGGATAATCAGGATGAAACCAAACTATATTATTAGTAAGACAATCTATCCAATGTTCTCCTCCTCTAAATAAAAACCTCGCATGAACATTCCAGATAGCAAAAGCATCTCTTTCTCCATGAGGGAATTTTATTGAGAACTGTATAAACAGAATCATTGCCATAAAAAATATCATCAAAAAACCAACAGAAAAAATTTTCTGCAAAAAAGATTCACTTTCTGCTTTTGGATTATAGATTGATAATTCTTCTAATTCCCTGTAATAATCCTGTTTTTTCAATTTATATCTTAACAAAATTAAAGCTACAATCACAAAAATTTCTACTAATATAAATTTTCCAAAATCCAGATTAAATAATCTCCAAATAAAAAATAAGCAGGAAGAAACCCCAAATCCTAGACCTATAGCAAGAGAAAATTTCAGTAAAAAATTAGAAATTATGCTTTTTTGCTCTGGCCATAAAAGCATAATTATAAGAAATCCAATTAATATAGCTACAAAAACAGCTAATATAGATGAAAGCATTATTTATCTTCTCTTTCAAACAGTATTATCCCATCACCAAAATCCTTGATAAGCACTAAATTATATTTTTTGTATGACTCTGGATTAATTGGAGCATAAAAATTGCCTATAATATATTTATAGTTTATAGAATTGACCACAACCAATGGCGAAAGCATATATTGTGCTACAAAAAACCTTGCATCTCTATCAAAAGCTCTTATTTTATCATCAGTAATATAACCAACAGAACCATAAGGCGGTAATTCTTTTCTTACAGTTTTAAATTGCTGCTCATACTTAATAAACTGTTTTCTATCAGGATAATTAGGATAAACTTTTATCTTTTGATTAAAAAAATCCAGATTAATCACCAAAAGCTGAATATTAGATAAAAAAACAGCTAATATTATTATCGTTAATCCTAATTTTATTCGTGTATTATAACTAAGTATCATACCCACTTCATAAACAATCTTTAATTATAATCTTTTAAAAAGCTCTGACACGTCAGAGCTTTTTAAGTCTTATTCAGCGTCAAGAAAACTAACTACTTTTCTCAAACTGGTATCAAATTCACCCATTTGTTTTTCTAAAACTGCAATTTTCTTGAGAAGTAAACCCGTTCCTTTACCGCTCTCATTTGCCATGGTAACTTGACCTGCTATAAATTCAAGCATTTGCTTCATTTCTTGATCATTATTTATAGCTAATCTGGTTTCAATATTATTAAGCTTTTCTTCTACATTTTCAAAGTTAGTTTCAAGATCACTAAATTTATTGCTAATTTTCTTGAGTTCTACATTAATATTTTCTTTAATCTGATTTAAATTGGATTCTAAATTGGATTCTATCTCTTCAATAGGATAAGCTGCTGTTTGTGAAGAATTTAATTTTTCAGAGATAGAATTGCTTAATACTTGAATATCCTGCTTAATTTTATCTTCAAAACTTGTAATTGATTGGGTTATATTAAATAATTCCTGAGAAACACCGGAAATATTTGTATTAATATTGTCAAAATCGTATTCTTGCCTTTTTTTAATAACATTTAGAGAAGATTTTATGTCATCTTTAGTCTCAGCAAGATTATTCTCTATTCTGGTAGAAACATCTTCATGATTTACAGAGTTTTTAGTAATATACTCTTTTATTGCTATTAATTCAGCCAGAATCTTATTAACTTCATCATTTTCCTTAATTTCTCTGACATTATCGTTAGTTTCAGTAAATAACGCTTCTGCATTATCAACCCATCCTGCAATCTGCACCAGGGCTTCTTTAACCACTTCAGTATTTGATAAAGTTTCTAAGGAAGAATTGTTTAACTTGTAAACATCTAAAGCTACATCATTTAATTTTTTGACAACTGAATCTGCAGAATCAGTTATAGAAAAATGGAGATTGGATAAACTATTTTGAACACTTTCCTGATTGGTAAGATTATCCTGTAAAACTCTTTCCTGTTTATCTTTAAATTCAATAATATCTGATCTTAAGAAGTTAAAATCAGCTTCAATCATTGAACTTAACTTATCAGTAAGCTCATTATTACCTTCATTAATATTATTTAGTATTTTTCTAGACTCATTATTTAGACTAAAAGCAATATTATCAAGTTTTTCTTCTAATCTATTGTCTATTTCAGATAAACTGCTGTCAATATCAGTTGTTTTCTTCAAAATATTAGTAATTACTATGTTTGTATCTTCAGATAAATCGAAAAAGCGCTTCACTGTGTTTTGAAATTTATCAATAGAGTCTTCTGTAACTAAGACCTGATCATTTAATTTATCGAGGGTTAGCCTGGCACTAGTCCAAATATCATTAAAACGCTCAGCAATTATTGCTAATTCATCTTTATGCTCATCATCATTATTTTTTCTGAAAGCAAAATATTCCTTCAGATCAAGGATTTTTTCATTAAGATCAATTAATTCTTCATTTATAGGCTTAATTAAACTTGATATTGATATATTTAATTTATCCTGAAATATATAAAAATCATCCTGGACCTTAGTTAATTTAGGTTCAAAATTATTTTTGGTAAGATACTCTAATTCATTAATTTTTGACTGAATTAGTTCTAGATTATCAATAAGAGGCCTTGTATCATCTTTAAGAAATAAATCATTTACTAAATTCTTTATTTCTTCTACATCATCTTTTACATTTAAAGAATTGGTCGTATTTTCAAGCTCAGGAATTTTTTCAGTTATAAAAGATAAAGCATTACTTAAATTCAGGATTTCCTGTTGAACTGAAGAAATATTGTTTTTTACACTCTCAAATCCATCAGAAAGTTTATTTACTGTCTCTCCTAATTCATTTTCTATTTTCTCACCGGTTTCTTGAGTTAATAGCTGCCCAAAATTATCTTTAATGTTTACTATTGAAGAATCGATATGATTTTGAAGCTCAGAAAATTTTGCATTCACAAAATTTATTTCTGTTTTTATATGCTCAATATCACCAGTCGTAGAAGTTTTACCTAATATTTTCTGTATTTCACCTAATTTTTCTGATACTTCTATTACACTGCTTTTAATAGGTTCATCAGACGCTTTAAGTATTAACTCATTTAAACTTTCCTTAATACCTGTTATTGATGGATCAATGTAGTTTTGAAGCCATGAAATCCTTGCATCTACGGTATTTATCTTATCTTTAACCAGGTCAATATTGTTTATCTGTTGGCTATTCTCAGCAAGCTCAGATATTTTCTCATTAATAGTAGTCAATTCGTTCTTGATAGATTCATTAGATGTTTGGACTATTAAATCACTCAAACTTTCTTTAACATCAGCCATTGATGGATTAATGTAATTTTGAAGCTCAGAAAATCTTTCATCTACTGTATTTATATCATTTTTTATTTGTTCAAACTTATCAGAAATATCATCTGTGGTCCTACTTAATTCACCCTTAATTTCACGATTTAAAGCTTCATTAAGATTTTCCTTAAGTTGAGCAATAGTAAAAATCATGTGTTCCTGAAATTCACCAAATCTATTATTTGCAGTCTCTATGTCTTTTTTTATATATCCAATATCAACATTGGTAGGAGTTTTACTTAAAACTTCCCGTACTTCACTTAATTTTTCTGATACTTCTATTACATTGTTTTTAATTAAATCAATATTATTTAGTGGCTGACTAGTCTCAACGAGTTCAAAAACTTTTTTATTAATATTAACTAACTCATTTTTGATAGATTCATTAGCTTTTTGATCTAATAATTCATCTAACCCTTCTTTAATATCAGCTATTGATGGATCAATATAATCCTGGAATTCTCCAAACTTTGCAAATACAAGGTTTATTTCGCCCTTAATATTGTCAATATCTTTAACTGTAGATGATGTTCTAATAATTTCAAGTAAACCGTTAATCTTATCAGATATTCGAGCCACATCATCTTTAATTAAATTAATATTATCAAGAGAAGATATTTTCTCTAAATTATCAGAGATAGTTTTTACCTTTAAATCTAGTATTGATAACGCTGATAAAGTAGCGTTTATATTAAGATCCAAAGAATCTGTAGCAGACTTAATGTACTCTAATGCTTGTTTATCACTTATGTTACAAATAATATTGTTTGTCTGCTGGCTATTTTTATTTACTTCAACTATCTGACCATTAATATCATTAATATTTTCTTGAATTTGAGTCAACTCCTCTGTTAAATTACCTATTTCCACTCTAAAAGAGTCAAATTCTTTCTGTGTAGTTTGATCTAAAGATTGATCTTTTAATAAACCTGTTATTTGACCTGCTAATTCTTCTATTGAAGTTATTTTAGAATCAAGAATACTTTGTTTTTCTTCTAAACCTGTCCTTAAATTTTCCAAAATCACATCAAGATATTCGTTAGGATTATCTTGTTGAGCTATAATATCGAGCTTGGCTTCAATTCTCTTTAAAGTATCATTTCCACCAGGATTTTTATTATCTGTAAGACCTTTTACCATTTTATTTAAATGTTCAATTTTTTCTTTTGATTCCACAAAATGATCCCCTACCCCACCTTTTAATTGATCAAACTCCATATTAGACCAATCTCCATATTTTAGTTAGTTACATTTAGAATTCATTTTTCTATATGTTGACTATCCCAAGTAAACCTTTAGTACATTTTAACAGAATTTGCATCATATTGTTAAAAAGGAAGCTTAATATTTATTTAAGTGAACCATGAGTCAATAGAGTAAGCTATTTTAATATAATAAAAATTTTTTAAAATATTACAAAATATTTATGAAAAATAATCTTTTTATTTTATAAAGCATCAAGAGCTCTTCTTACTTCCTGAATATCCTCCCACATTAACCATTTAGGAGTGCCTGGCTCTTTTGATTCATTACGCAGTAAGTATGAAGGATGGAATATAGGCATTATTTTAGAATCAAGAGGCCCATCAAACCACTGTCCTCTAATTTTTGATATAGGAGCCTTCGTATCAAGCATAGATTTTACCGCTGTAGCTCCTGCTAATAAAATTAATCTGGGACGAATTAGCTGAATTTGAGAATCGAGATATACTCTACAAGCTTCTTTTTCAGCATCTGTTGGAACTCTATTCTCAGGAGGACGACATTTTACAGTATTACAAATATAAACTTCCTTTTCTCTGGTTATATTTTGAGATAGCAATATCTTATCTAATAATTTTCCAGCTCTGCCAACAAAAGGAATACCTGTCTCATCCTCATTTCTACCTGGCGCTTCTCCTATTATCATTAGTTTAGCTTCAGGATTGCCATCCGAAAAAACCACTTGGGTTCTTGATTTTGAAAGATCACACTTAATACAAGTCCTGCAAACTTCTTTAACATCTTTTAGAGTGGTATTTCTAATATCATTATTTGTTTCAGAGTAGTTAAATAAGCTTAATTGATCTTCTGGCATAATTATTTCCCTTTATATTACAAATTATTAGCTAAAACTTATAAATTATAATTTTCTGACATAATTTAATTTTATTACAAAAAAAGAGTCGCCTTTTAACTTTAATATAACTAAAATTTAACATTTTAGGATATAATAAAATCGATTCAGCAACTAAGATTGAGCACTTATGAAAAATTATTATGATATCCTTGAAATTCATCCTGATTCAAGCCATGAGGTAATAGAAGCGACATATAAAGCTTTATGCAAACATTATAATCCGCAAAATTTTAGTGATCGTGAGAATAAACTTCAGGCTAAAAGAAGAACGAATCAGATAAAAGAAGCTTATAAAGTCTTATCTGATTCAAGAAAAAGAGCAAAATATGATAAATATTATAAAGAAAAAGACGGTCACGTAGAAATCCGTAAAAGCCCTATAGAAACCGTTCTTGTTTTCCTTGCTTTAGCAGTTCTTATGGTAATTATAGGCAAATATATAGGTGATATTTTCTTTAAATATTTCGCAAAATTAACTGTTATAATTGGTAATTCACCCATACTAAGTATAATTTTATTATTTATCATTGTAGGAATAGCCATACACTTCTTTTGGAAAAACTTTAAAAAGAATAGGTAATGGTAAAATTAAAGTGATAAATAGAGCCATAATCCGGCTAATCATCGCACTGTCATTGCGAGCACCGTAGGTGCGCGGCAATCCAATAATATTATTACTATCTTTTTTTGGATTGCTTCGTCACTTCATTGCATTTCGTTCCTCGCAATGACACTAGGAAAATTTGATTTCTGAATATGTTCTATATCACTTTGTTTTATAACACTACCAAAGAATAAATAATTGAGAGAGTCATTGCGAACCTTGTAATATGGATATCTTCTAAAATTGATGTTGTGAAGCAATCTCTCAGCATATATTATTGCATTGAGATCACTTCGCAATTGAAATAAACAACAATCTTACAGGTTTGATGGTTTGTGATGACTCATTACTTAGCTATTCATAAAAATTTTTCACACTTTAATGTTTAAGCTCTTTCTTTCTTGCATAGTTTGCATACTGATGAGCCAATCTTGTTGGTTCAGGAAGCCTGTATTTTGTTGTACAAGCTAAAACTACTTCCGTTGCTTTATTAAGAGTTATCTTATTACCTATAGATACATAAATTGGATTTACCCTATCTTTTGTCCTGACTACATTTCCAATAACTTTATTATGATAAATTAAAGAAACATAACTGCCTTTTTCAAGAGGAAGCTCTTTTTCCGGCTTTCCTACCAGTATTGATTTAGCACAACCTATGGTAACATATCCTGTCATAACCCCAATATGACTTGCTATACCTAATTTTCTGGGATGACTAATACCATGCCCATCAACCAAAATAATATCTGGCTTAATTTTTACTTTATCAAGCGCATTAATTATAGCCGGAGCCTCTCTAAAAGCAAGTAAACCTGGAATATAAGGAAAAGATGTTTCCTGAGAATGATAAACTTGTTCTATAACTTCAAGTTCAGGAAAAGATAATATACAAACAGCAGCATAAATAAAACCCTGCTGCATAAAAGCAGGCTGACTTACATCAACACCTGCAATATGGCTTATTTTTCCAAACATATTTTGCTCAATAATTTTATCAGCAAGTTCTTTTTGTATTTTTATGGCTTCTTTTGGAGAAATATCCAATTCTTAAAATTATGCTCCTTTACCGGTTTCAGCTTCTTTAATATGATTTTGAATTTCTCTTCTGATTTTTCTCATTTTTTTGATTACCTTGAATTTATGAATATTTTTTAATCTTTCTTCTTCATAATACCCATAATCAGGTCTTGTAAGACCCTTTTTTTCAAGCAAGTAAGCAATAAAGCTAAATCCGCTAAAGCCGGCTTGCATTAAAACAGCTCCTGTTAAACCGCCTAACCATAACCAGCGTTTGTTAAATCTTGATAATATGATACTAGCTAAGGTCAAACTACCCGCTGATAAAAAAATTGCGTTTCTGGTTTTTATTGTACCCATTCTACCTCCGTATTATCATTAGCAGTGCTCTTATATCTTTAAACGTTAACTTAAGTTGGGTGATGATATCACCTTATCTTGTTGGCATAGCAGGTTCTGAAACTTCCTCTAAGAATTTGTAAATCTTAAATGGTTCTTCATCACTTCTTACTGCTAAATCTGCCTGAGCGATTATTCCCATAACTCTATTATCATCATTAACTATAATAATTCGTCTTATTTGATTATCTTCCATTAAATTCATTGCTGCTTCTACAGAGTCATCAAGCCCACATGTGATAGGTTTTGAAGTCATACAATCTCTAACTGAGACATTAGATGGAGTAAGATCATTCCCTACAGCGTATAAACAAATGTCCCTATCAGTAATTATCCCAACTAATTTTCCTGTTGCATGCGAGTCAACTACAGGAACACTGCCACAATTCATATCTTTCATAATATCAACAGCAACATTTACAATATCTTCCGGGACACAACATTCAGGGCTATGTGTCATTACTTCACTACATTTTCTGATTCCGATTTCTTCTTGAGACATTTTTCCTCCTCTCTTCACTAACTATTTTCAATTCTTGATCTTATTGATTCAAGAATCTCAGGAAGATCCTTACTAACCCCATTGGTACGTACAAATTCAGGTATATAAAATCCTGGATCTAAATATATTTTGTAATGCAGTATAGTTCCGTTTTGATATGGTTCTAGTTCGTAAGCCCCATATAGTTTTTTAAAAGCTCCTTCAATCTTGTTAAATTTAACTCTTTTATACTTTTCACTAGTGTCAAACAAAATTGTGTAGTTAAACATAGGCAAAATAGGACAAAATTTTATTGCCACTTGCACTTTTTGAGAATTTGGTTTGTTTTCAATTATTTTAATTTTTTTAAATCTTGATACATATTTAGGTAAACTTTCCTGATCATTAACAACTTGCCATACCTTTTCAGGTGGAGCTTGAATAAATATTTTAGCCTCTGCACCTTTTAAGTTCCCTTTTAATTCCTTACTTAATGATTTAGAAAGAACTTCACCTTTTTTTAGTTTAATAAACTCATCATATGTAACAGCTTCAGCTTTTGAAGTTACGTTAATAAACAACAATAATGAGATAAATAATGAAAAAATAAATTTAATATGAGTGTTAAAATTATAAAAATAACCCATATTATTCCCCCCTGGTTTTATTTATATATGAATATAATCAAAGATTTTCTAAGCTTCCAATAGGACGAGTGTTTAAAAGAAAAATAATCTTTTGTCGATTGATTATATTTGAATTAAAATAAATATAGAAAACTCATTGTTCCTCAATAAAGAAATTGACATGATTATGCCTTATTGTTATATTATTTAAGCGCTTCCATGGCGTATGTTCATGTTATAAGAAAAGCAACAGAGAATAAGGAATAGGCAAATGCTTGCAGTAGTTGAAACAGGTGGAAAACAATACGAAGTAACCGAGGGAAGATATATTGATGTCGAACTTTTAGACACCAATGTAGATGAGTCCCTTGTGTTTGACAAAATCGTAATGATCGTTGATGGAGAAAACACAAAAGTAGGTCAGCCTTATGTTGAAGGCGCTACAGTAAAAGCTAAAGTATTAAACCATGGCAAAGATAAAAAAATAATCGTTTATAAACAAAGATGTAAAAAAGGATATCGCAAAAAACAAGGTCATAGACAAAACTATACAAGAGTTATGATCGAAAGTATCGAATTAGTATAAGAAAAGTTATTTTAGTAAGTTAGAATAAAAAATTATTAAGGTGGTGAAAGTTTTATGGCACATAAGAAGGGTATGGGTTCAACCCGAAACGGTCGTGATAGTGCAGCGCAACGACTTGGTGTTAAGAAATTTGGCGGTGAGTTTGTAAGTGCAGGAAATATCATCATTCGCCAGCGTGGTACAAAATTCCACCCAGGAAATAATGTTGGTATTGGTAAAGATGATACATTATTCGCTCTTATTGATGGCAAAGTTCAATTTGAAAGCCATAGAAGAGATAGAAAATGCGTTAGCGTTTACGCTGCCGTTTAATAAAAAATCTATAATTATTAAAGAATCCTGATAAATATCAGGATTCTTTTTTTGTTCATAATTTTTTCTAAAAGAGATCGAGCATCTAGCTAATTACTGAGCCTTGAAATGTTTTTCTTGCGGAGATTTTGCTAAAACTTATGCTTCCATTCCAATTAACCAACTTTTCTCTGGAATAATCTTTCACCTAAGTTCCTCTTTTTATTCTTTTTCACAATAGAATAATAAAAAACTAATTAAAGTGTAAGTTTTAGCAAAATTGTAGCTTTAAAACCATTTCTTAGGCTCAGTTATTAGCGGCATAAATAGCCAGATTTTTTACCAGACCCGAAGGGTGAGTCCTGACAATAATATATGCATTCATTAATAATCTTTTTATCAGGACGAATTTAAAAAATTTGGTGACACAATCGTTCAATAAACTCTATAATAATGATTCTTTTGACGATTTAATGCATGATCCTACTGTAATTTATCAAACTAGAATTATTTTTTGAAATATTATCATCTATTGATTTTGACAGGACAAGACTCTAAAATAATTAAAAACCTTAATTTATATAAACAAAAAGGAGGCCTGTCTTTTTTATGAAAAAGTTATTAAAAGCATTTTTTCTTACTTTATTAGTAACAGGGCTTTTATATTTGACTGTTCCAACATCAGCCCTGGCAAACAATTATGACCCACCTAAAAATGGCCAGATTTCGGGTCGTTCTGTTATTGCAGGAGCATTATCACTTGTTGTGTGGCCAGGAATCGGACAAGCTGTAAACAGTAATAAAGGTGAAAAAGTTTTTACACATGCAGTGTTGGGGCTTCTTCCTCCATATCGTGTCTGGTCTTGTTATGATGCGATTGTAGATCGCAAAGGTGGATACTGGGACGGTAGAATATAACTTATCCTGATTTTCATACTTAAAGAACTGGAAATATTTATGAGATTACCTTGCTTATATAAAGTAGTAAGCATAAGTGCAGAATAAATATTTCCAGTTTCTAATTTCTTTTAATGAATATAAAAAAGAGAAATTATTTTATCGCGTAAAGTTTTCCATCCTGACTTCCTACATATAATATTCCATCAGAAATTGCAGGGGTACTCAATACTGGTTTTCCCGTTTTTAAAGCCCATTTTCTGGCACCCGTTGAGGCACTAAATGCATAAATATTACCATCAGCACTACCAACATATAATACATTATTAACTATTACAGGTGTTGAACCTGCAACAAGACCACCTAAACTCTTTTTCCATACAATTCCACCAGAATTAGCATTGATACAATATATATGCTTATCATCACTTACTGTATATATTAAATTATTTTTTGCGGCTATCGATCTGCCTATAGTTTCACCTGTAGCACGACGCCATTTAAGGGAACCGGTTAATTTGTTAGCTGCATAAACATATTTATCCCAACTTCCAAAGTAAACATTATTTCCCGAAACAGCAGGAGCAGATACTACAAAATTCTTTGTTGGAAATTTCCATTTTAACTTACCATTCTGCGTATTTAAAGCATATAAGTAATTATCATGACTGCCAATATAAAGAATGTTGTTGTTTATTGCGGGAGATGACATAATTCTATCCTGAGTTGCATATTTCCAGGCAAGAGTTCCATCTGACTTGTTTATTGCATAAACATTTTTATCCCAGCTACCAAAATAAACATAATTACCATAAATAACAGGAGAAGATGAAATCCTGTTTTCAGCTGTAAATGTCCATTTAACTGTACCTGTCTCTGCATCAATTGCATATAATTTTGAATCTCTACTGCCAATATATACTATTCCATTTGATATTACTGGAGATGAATCAACTATATTATCTGTATTAATAGACCAAGCTTCTTTTCCTGTCTCAACATCAACTGCATAAATCTTACCATTATCACTGCCAAAGAAAACTTTACCATTAGCAACAGCTGGAGAAGAGTTTACTTCTGCACCAACATCAAAACTCCATTTTAATAGGCCTTTTGGTAATATTTTAGCATTTTGATAACAATTTGTTCTCGAGGAATTAACTCCATACATTGTCCAACTATCAGCAAATGTAGCTTGAGATACATTTACAAAAACTAATACTGCCAAAGAAATTGTAATAGTTTTAAAAATTGGTTTTTTAACTTCCATATTTACTTCTCCCCCTTGTTTTGGTCTTTTTATTATTGTTGATTTAAATAAAATTGTCCTCAAACATTTAGTTTAAAAATCTTTTATAAAATCAACATGAAGATTTTAAACCTATATAAAATTAACTTTATAACTAAAAATAAGTTTTATAGTAGTTACCCTAATTTCCACAAAAAAAATCCTGCTAACCTAGCAGGATTTATAATAAACTTTATTACTCGTTTAATAACTGGTTATAAGAAGCAGCCTACAAAAATCATAACGGATTTTTTCCGCTGTCCTCAATTCAGAACAAAATAAAAATGGCATAGACTGGATTCGAACCAGTGACCGCGCGGATATGAGAGCGTTTTGGGTAGTTTTATAGAGCTTGATAGGTATTGCTAAAATTTAATCATAGTAATCCTTTGAGGTACTTTTGCAAACTTGAGAAAATTTGATAAATTTACAGCAAAGGCGTCGAAATAGTGTCAAAAAATTTTAAAGAAATATTAGTTTTTAAATAGGGAAGGATTTTATAACCTGCTTTTTTAAAAATTTCTTTATACTAAGCTTCCTCTACTCTTGAAACATTGAAAACTTTCACAAATATTACCCCATATGAACAATACTTTATTTCTCATATTATTTTGATATATAATAAACTTATAATTAATAATAACTGAATGATAATATGGAAAAATGCAAGATATCAATTATAATTCCTGTATATAATGGAGAAAAAGTCATAGGCGATTGCCTGTCCACTATTTATAATTGTGAAATTAATAATCTTAAAGAAGTTATGGTTATTGATGATGGCAGCACTGATAATACAGCTAAAATTGTTCAAAATTTTCCTTGTAAATATGTAAAAATAGAAAAAACAGGTGTAGCAAATGCTAGAAACACTGGTATAGCTATGTCAACAGGAGAAATTTTATTTTTCTTTGATGCAGACGTAAAACTAAAGAAAAATACTTTAGAAAAATTTTTAAAATATTTTGAAGAAGATAAAGATGCTTATATTATTCAGGGAAGATGGGATAAAAATTCACCAGTATCAACTTTTTCATCCGAATTCTTTTTATTGAAATACCATTTTAATTTTTTAGATTTATTTAAAGATAAGCGAAGAATATCCGTAGCTAATCTTGAAACAGGATGTATGGCCATAAAAAGAGAAGTTTTTGATTTTTTTGAAGACTTTGATACGGGCTATAAATTTGCAGGTGGTGAAGAACATGAACTTGGGTTAAGGTTACTAAGAAAGTATGAGATTTTTTATTATCCTGATATATTTGTTGAACATAAATTTGGAAGTATTCTAAAAACTTTGAACAAGATATTTTTCAGAACAACAAACTTTGCTATGCTTGCATTTAATGCAGAGAATAAAAAATTTATGAACTTGCATAAAAATTCTGCCCCAAATCAGGACAAAATAAGTATACTGTTAATATTACTGATATTGTTTGATATTCCTGTATTTCTTATTAATTTCAAAATAGCAATTATTGTACTTTCTATCCTTATATTCTCATATATAATAAATATTTATAGATTTTTAATGTATTTAAATAAAGAAAAAGACTTATTCTTTGCTATTAAAGGTGGACTAAGTGATTTTATAATAATGATTCCAAGGCTTTTTGGTCTACTTAGAGCAATATTTATATATTATATTTTGCATAAAAAAGATTATAAAATATAAAGTGATTTTCAATATGAAAGAATTTAAATTTTTATTTAATAAATTACCTTTTCAGATTATATTCTATCCAACATCAAGATGTAATGCGAATTGTTCACATTGTTATAACTTTAATAGACAAATTAATACAACGAAAAATAATGAATTATCTCTTGATGAAATAAACAGAATTTCTTCAGGCTTTGGTCATATTAAAGCATTAACTATTAGCGGAGGAGAACCTTTTTTACGAGAAGATCTTAAAGAAATTATCTCGATATTCTATAAAAATAATGGATTACAATATGTTTCTATCCATACAAATGCTTTTTTAACTCAGAAAATCAGTCAGACAATATCAGAGATTTTACAGAGCTTAAAAGGGTTAAATGTTGTAATTTGTATATCCATAGACGGAATTGGTAAACTTCATGATCAAATTAGAGGCGTACCTGATGGATTTAATAAAGCAACTGATACCATAAAAGAATTAAAAAAAATTAAAAAGATTTTTAATAATCTGTATTTAGTTTCCAGTACAATGTACAGTCATTCAACACAGGATACTTTCCTCCAGACATTTGATTATATACAAAACGAGATTACAGGAATTAAACCTTCATTAAGCTTTATTAGAGGTAACACCCATATTAATGAAGAAAAAAATGTTAATATAGATGGTTATGAGAATTTTTATAGTAAATATAAATCCATTAAAGATAAATCAATTAAACCTTTATCACCTATGGCATTAAAAGAAACCCTTGAAAACATAATCAATAAAATAGTTATAAAAAATCATTTAACAGGAAAACAGAGTATTCCTTGCCAAGCGGGCCAAAAATTAGTAGTTATTTATGAAAATGGCGATGTTTATCCTTGCGAAACGTCTAACCAAAAATTTGGTAATTTAAGGGATGTAAATTACGATATAAAGAAGCTTTTATGCTCTAAAGAAGGAATGAAGATTAAAAGAAAAATAAAGCAAGATGGTTGCTCTTGCACTTGGGAAAATATTATCTTGGTAAATCTAATATTCAATTTAAAATCTTATCCGGCTATCATTTATAACTGGTTTCGGCTATTTATATTGAATAAATAATGCCAAGATTATATAAAAGGCAAATCCGAGATTTTATCTTTCTAATTTCAAACATACAATGAATTTTAGTAAGGTAGGTTGGGTCAAAATAATTTTAACCCAAAATTTTAAATAATATTCCATTTGTCAAATAATGAACAAAACAAAAATGGCATAGACTGGACTCGAACCAGTGACCGCGCGGGTATGAGCCACGTGCTCTACCAACTGAGCTACTATGCCACTATAACAAAATATTATTCAACAATTCTAAAAAAATATCAAGCTTGAAGAATAGTTCATAATTTTTTACTTTCTTAATCTTTTATATTAATCTTTTAAAGAAAATATCAATTATAAGAAGTGAATATGCAACAATTCTGAGAGAAATTCGTGCAGGCATGACACAAGATGCAGTTATTGAAGCTTTAGATTCTCCAAATATAGTAACTAAGAATGCAACTTGGGTTTATGAAAAAATGTCCAGAGAAATTATAGCGTTAGATAGTAATAAACATGGAATCTTAATAATTTTAGGTGCAGCAATAATAAAGAGAAATATTCCAGTAATTGATTAATTTTCATATCATTGTAGGAAATTTTAATGGGAAATAAATATATGAAAAAGGAATTGAGATGCTTATTGGGATTATATCTTTTAGCTTCGTTGTTTATTTATCCAATTACCTGTTTTAAAGCTGCTTTTGCTGAACCAGTTGAGAAAACACCACTTCAAATCCGTGAATATCAAACGAGAAATTACAACACCCAAGATACAAAGATGGTAATGAAGGCTATAATTAATGCACTTCAAGATGATGGCTATATTTTAGACAATTTTAATATAGATTTGGGCATTATTACTGCAACCAAAGAAGTTGAAGTAATAACAAAAAATGCAGCAATAAAAAAAATTGCAGACATTGCTTTAACAGGTTTAATAGGTGTAGCTGCTACTTCTGCAAGTCATAAAGGTTATACAGACAATTTAAAAATAAGTGCTACAGCAAATATAAGCAACTTTAATGAACATATTAAAGTCAGACTAAATTTTGCTGAAAGAAGAGATACTGCTGAAAATCGAATTAAATCAAAATCTATTGATAATGAGATTTTTTACCAAGAATTTTTCTCTAAACTAGATAAGAGCTTGTTTATACAGAAAGAGAAAATTTAAGGTTATAAAACCAAATATTAATAAGCTTTATTTCAAAAAGCATAGCTTATTTTTGTGGGCTATTTCCTACATATTAATTCCGGTTTATTCCAATTTTTTGTTCCTGTTTTGTCACTCTTAATGTATTTTTGTAAGAAAAAAACATACTGCTTTTTTAGGTTTATTCTTATCTGCAAGTACGGGTTATGGAAACACAGAAACACTTAAAGCCCTGAAGGTTCAGGACTTTAGTTATATTATTTTCCTAAATAGCCTATTTTAAGAATATGAGTCACGTACTCTACCAACCGAGCTACTATGCCATTACAACAAGATATTATTCAACAATTAACTATAAACTCTTTATTCTATTATCAGGGCTTACAATACTCGTAATTCTGAGACCAAAGTTATCTTCAATAACTACAACTTCACCTTTTGCAATTAATTTACCATTTGCATAAAGCTCAACAGGTTCTCCAGCAACTTTATCAAGTTCAATAATCGAACCTCTGGTTAGTTCTAAAACTTTTTTAATAGGAAACTCTGTTCTACCAAGTTCTACAGTTAATTTGAGCTTAACATCCATGAGTAAATCAAGGTTTTTACTGGTATCACCATAATTATTTGTTAATTCATTAAAAGCGGCAAACTGAACTGGTTGAACAGTAACGGGCCTTTCTGAATGACCTATTTCGTACCCGGTTGAAGATGAACCGGATACAGATGATGACTTACTGTGACCGGAATCAGATTGAGAATTACCAGAATTAATCGTAGCAGCCACATTCTCGATCATAGTGTTCATTAAATTCATTAATTTTGAAACCTGATCTTTAGCGGCAGACAAAGATATTACCTGTATCATTTCGCTGTTAATCAAGTCACCAACTTTTAAATCAAAACATATAGCGATAATTGGACCTTTAATAGCATCTGTTTCCAGCTCTTGCTTTTCTTCTGCTTCTTGATGCTTTACAGTTGGAGCAGAAATTTCAATACTTGTATTAAACATAGAAGATAATGCTGTAGCAGAAGTTCCCATCATCTGATTCATAGCTTCTCCAACGGCACTTAATTGCAATTCTCCAATTTCAGGGTTTTTTACTTTACCATCTCCACCCATCATTAAATCAGCTATAATTGCGGTATCCTGAGCTTCTAAAATTAAAACAGAAGATCCTTGAAGTCCTGTTGTATAGTCAATTTCTATAGATACAAAATCTTTTAATGAGTTACAAATCTGTTCTATACTTTCATACTCTTTTACTTTTGGAGTTGTAACTTCAACTTTATTTCCTAACAGCATAGAAAGAGTAGTAGCAGCTGATCCCATGGAAATATTGCCTATTTCTCCAAGGGTATCTACCTCTTTAGAAGTTAAATATTTTAGATCTCCTGTGCTTTCGGACAAATCCTCACCTGAAGAACCTTCATTATTAGAATTTCCTGTAAGCATATTATCTATGTCTTCTTGAGATAATTTTTCGCTCATAGCTACTCCAATTCATTTATTTTTCTTATTATATTTTTATTCATTGTAGTCATTTTCATCCACTATATCTGTGACGTTAACAGCAACTCTACCGTTATGAATGCCTGGCCTGGCTAAAAACTTTGGTATTTGGTTAACTTTAAGAACCAGATTATCTTTTACCAGACTATCCAGTTTTAAAACATCGCCTATTTTTAATTCGAACAAATCCTTGACTGTAATATCAGCACTACCTAACATTACATTAACCTGCATACTGGAGGTGCCTAATCTGGTGAGAATCTTCTGTTTATCCTCAGCTGTACTAATCATACCCTTTGTCTGGAAGATATGTTGTGAACTTAACTGACTAAGTACACTCTCTAAAACGGGATATGGAAAACATAAACTCATTAACCCTGAATGTCTTCCTGATATTTGAATTTCTAAAGTAACTAGAGCTACAATTTCTCCAGGGCTTGTTATTTGTATTAAGGTATAATTGCTATCTATTCCAACAACTGCACCTTGGGCTGGAAGAATACTTTTCCAGGAATCTTCAAGTGTTTTTGTAATTTTATCCAAAACTTTTCTTGATAAAGCTTCCTCAATATCAGTTAGTTCTCTTGCTTTTGTTTCACTTATTCCTGTACCGCCAAGCATTCTATCAACAATACTTGATGTAACTTCATGGCTCATTCCAAGTAAAATTTGCCCGGGTAATGGATTTAATTCAAGAATACCTATTGTTATAGGATTAGGCATTGAACGTGCAAATTCATCATAGGTTAACTGATCAACAGATACAACGTCTATATCAATATGCATCCTTAAATAAGCAGTTAAAATAAGAGCTAATTGTCTTGAAAATTCTTTATGAATATCATGTAATGCCCTTAAATGATCTTTTGAAAATTTATCAGGTCTCCTGAAGTTATAAAGTTTATATCCCTTCTTATCTTCATCAGAAGACATGCCTTCTATTATAGCAGTATCTTGCAAGACAATATTATCTTGCCTTCTGACCTCCTCTATATTTTCTAAGCCAACAGCAAGAGAAGACAACAAATTATCTATTTCTGATTGTGATAGAATATCCGGATCAGACATCCAAAATTCTCCTACTGTATGATAAAGTTACCAAAACTAACTCTTAATACTTCTCTTTCACCGGCAAATATTGCATTAACAGCTTCTTTTATTTGTTCTTTAGCAAGCTCTTTTCCAGCTATACTGGATAACTCTTCAGCTGTTTTAGAAGAAAGTGTTGAAATCACAGAATCTCTAATTGCAGGTTTAAATTGATTCATCTCAGCTTCAATTTGTTTTAATGGATCCTCACCATGACCACCCCCATGCCCACCACCACCGCTAGCAGCATTAGGATTAGGATCAGCTTCTGTTCTGGTTAATTCGAGCGCCACATTTATTTTTAAATATCTTCTTGATCTTGGATCACTAAGATTGAGGATAAATTCACCAAG
>Ga0208968_1000468_pt1 | contig 26949 bp, 28 predicted proteins | sample RifOxyA3_FD_184031 | JGI IMG/M metagenome (GOLD analysis project Ga0208968, IMG submission 184031) | Groundwater microbial communities from Rifle, Colorado - Rifle Oxygen_injection A3 (SPAdes) | ecosystem: Environmental > Aquatic > Deep subsurface > Groundwater | place: Rifle, Colorado, United...
TTCGCAACAAGTACCCTTCACGCCTGCATTATTTCAGTGAATGGATTCACAACAATCATAAAAAAGGCTTCATCAGCGAAACACCAAACCTGAACGGAGAAAAATCGGATAAAACCATCAATTACATGAGTACCCATCCGGCTGACTATCCGGTTTTAAAAGAACACCCGGAACTGATTCCCTCAATTGCCGATCAGGAAAAAGATCTTACAAATAACGGTATTATGTATTTCCCGAAAAACAACCTTCCAAATTTATACAAGTATCTGCAACATGGCGATATCATTGCCCTCACAAGCAGCATCGAAGGAGTGGACATCAATCATGTCGGAATTATCATCAAAAAAGGAAGCGAGTTTTACTTACTTCATGCCCCGCTTAGTGGTAAAAAGGTGTTGGTTTCAGATGGACCCCTGACCGATTTCTTAAAACCTGCATCAAAAAATAACGGGATCATGATTGCCCGGCCTGTATTTTAGCCTGAACAAATCCATTAATTACTCTCCGGAACGTCCTATTTTATTAATTTCGCAGCTTTCAATTTCAAAAAATGAATTCTATTCTTGATCGTTTGGTGGTTGGTTTGTGCAAATTAACAGCAAGGCTTCCTTTTTGGGTAATTTTCGGTTTGGCTGATATTTTTTACGTCCTGCTATATTATGTTGCCAGATATCGTCGGAAAGTCGTTCACGAAAACCTTACCCGGTCATTTCCTGAAAAAAGTCCGGAAGAAATTCGCAAGATCACAAAAAAATTCTATCATCATTTAAGCGATCTCGGTTTGGAAACGATCAAACTTAACCAGATGACCGAAAAGGAAATCGATGATCGGTTAAAGATTCACAATCTGGAAATATTTGAGGAATATTATCAGCAGCACAAAAGTGTGATCCTGCTCGGAATGCATCACAATAACTGGGAATGGAGCGGATCGATGCAACGGTTCATCAAAGCTGTTTTTCTGGTGGTTTATAATCCGGTACGAAACAACAAGGCTCTGGAACGGTTTATTCTCGATACCCGTGAGCGGTTCGGAGCCAGATCGGTAGTTGTGAATCATTCGGTGCGCACTGCACTTGAGTTGAACAAGGCTGAACGACCAGGCGTACTGATACTTGCAGCCGATCAGACGCCCCAACCCAACTCGCTGTTCTGGACGATATTCCTGAATCAGGAAACAGCCTTTTTCCCCGGGCCCATGAAGATTGCCATTAAAACCAATCAACCGGTGGTATTGCATCACACACGAAAAATTGGCCGTTCGAGATATGAAGTATTCTTTTACAAATTGGTTGAAAATCCGGCAGAAGTAAAACCTGAAGAAATCATGATGGCGTATGTCCGCAAACTGGAAGAAATCATCAGAGCGGAACCGGAATACTGGCTCTGGTCGCACCGCCGGTGGAAACACAAACGACCGGCCAACGTTGAATTGTACGAAAGTAAAACAGAAAATCTCAGACAATAGAATATATATTTCAGACCAATGAAACGACTGTTAGCCAACTTAGGTATTTCTTTCCTGAAAACAATCGGATATACTCCTTTCTGGCTGCTTTATACTTTTGCAGGACTAATCTATTTTATTAGCTATTATGTGGTTGGCTACCGAAAAAAAACGGTTCTCCAAAATCTAAAAAATTCTTTTCCTGAAAAAACTGACCTGGAAATTCAGCAAATAGCAATCGACTTTTACCGACACTTTGCTGATTTGGTGGTAGAAACGATCAAATCATTTCAGATTTCAGAAGGAACTTTACGAAAACGGATTCGGTATAAAAATCCGGAAGTTCTTGACGAATTGTATATTCAGGGAAAAAGTGTCGCATTGCTTTCCGGACATTACGGTAACTGGGAATGGACGATGGCAATGCCTAAATTTATTCAGCATCAGCTAAATGTGATCTACCGCCCCATGGAAAATAAGCGGTTCGATGCCTACATGAAAAAAGTAAGGTCGCGTTTCGGAATGTTTTTAATCCCGGCACACACTTCATTACGCACCATGCTCGAACTCGAAAAGTCAGGTCAATTATCGGCCACCTATTATTTGGCCGATCAGACCGCCCTTTATGACACAAAATACTGGATGATGTTTCTGAATCAGGAAACGCCCGTTTTCCCTGGCCCGGAAAAGGTTGCTTCACGGCTAAAACAGGCAGTAGTTTTCATGGACATTCAGAAAGTGAGACGTGGTTATTACGAAGTCGAATTCACCAAACTTTTCGACGACGCCTCGCAAACCAGGGAATATGAAGTAACGAAAACACATCTGAAATTTCTGGAAGAAATCATCCGTAAAAGACCCGAATTATGGTTGTGGTCGCACAAAAGATGGAAACATACCCGGCCGGAATACATTCCAATAAAATAACCACCCCTCATAATTATGTGGGATGGTCATTACCTGCTGCTTAATTCAAACTGTAAGGGAATTAGTCATTACCAAAATTCCAATCATTCGTTAGAAACCAATATCATGATTTCATTTACCTTGATTGTTAAACATTGCAACCAACGAGGTCATTTCGCTCGAAACATTGCGGCTCGGGCTGCGCGGCGACACACTGCTTACTTTTCTACCATGCATTCACAATTGGGACATATAATCAACAACAGAAAAGGTGGTCAGAAATGGCCACCTTTTCTGTTTTAAAGGCAATAAAAAACCCGCCGGGTAAGGTGTGAGGTGATTTTTCCGGCGGGGGTTTATAAAAAAAACACACTATTTACCGATACACCTCGATTCAAACAAGCGCAATTTGGGGAAACGAGGCTTTGATACAAACTTTTAGTTTTGCATTTTTGACTTGTCGCTTGACAATTAGAAACAAATTATTTTCGAATGAAGACAAAAATAATAAAAACCAAAGGAACTGGCAATTGGGCTTTGCCGGGTGATCCAATAACCCTCGACGAATTTAAAGCAGGCATTAAAGAAGTCGAAAAAGGACCTTTCTATACTATCGGGGAATCAAAAAAAATCATAGACGGATGGAGAAAGAAAAGAAACTCCCTGTAAGAGTTTCAATGGAATTTAACTTTGACCTCGATAATGTTTATACACCTTATTATTTACCGCATAACGGCCACGGAAATTCAGGTGCTTCGTATCGTACATTCTCACCGAAGCGTCACTAAAATAAAAGGTTCAAGAAACATTAAACTATAACAATAAACCCGACCATTTTGGCCGGGTTTGTTGTTTATTCTGTTGGCGTTGCAAACGCTTTGCTGTAACACAAATTTGGGATTATAAATCCCTTGCTAAAAAATGCTGATTGCAAACCAGCACTAGCGAGGAGGGAGTTGGATTGTGTGGTTAGTCTTCCTTTTCGTTAGACTTTCTGATCTTTAATGGATGCTGGCTGGTATGAAAAACGTCTGCAATGATGATGCATTCGTCCGTCACTTCATAAATGATTTTGTAACTCCATTTTGATACAGACCTGTAATTGCCAGGAAGATCTTTGAGGTATTCTTCAATGGAAAACTTTTCAGGGAAGTCATTTAGGCTATGAGCAAGCTTTACCAGTTCCTTTTTAACTTTTCTGGCTGCCGCTACCGAGTCTTCGGCAATGTAATCATAAATGGCATCAAGGTTATTTTTTGCAAGCCTGTCCCAACGGATGGGGAGTTTCTTTTTGCTTACCAATTTTCAACCTCCTTTTCAACATCTTCCTGTGTTATAAAATCACCTGATTTTACCCTTTTCGAGGCTGAAACGACCCTTTTTACATGGGCTTCTTTTGTTATTGGGGAGCCATCTACATTATAGCCAACAATTGAAGCCGGGTTGTATTCCCTGCTCATTGCAAAGACCATTTTCAAAAATCTTTCGTCGGCATGGTCGATATAATCGTGTAGTTCTTTTTTTAATTCAGGTACTCCCATGATCTTTTGTGTTAATGTGATACAAAAATAACGATTAATATTCATTTTGGTTGTGGTTGTAAGGATGTAACTTTTCTATTTTATCCTGCAATTTGTCCAGATTGTTCAACTGATATCGTTCGGTACTGTTTACATATTTATGGATTGCCCCTGCTCCTCCGGATATGCCTCCATGTTGATCAAAGCGGCTGGTGCAGATTTGCCAGCCAAAAGCTGACAGGCAATCAGCACCTATTAGTTGCGGATTTGCGATCCGCTTAATGCCTATCTGGCAAATGTCAACAAATCCTTTTTGCCCGAAAAGCAGGGGTAATTCATTAATTATGAAAAGTCAAACCCGCCAAACCTCATTTTACAAACAAGGCTCAACGGGTTTGCTTATTTCAGATAGATCACAATTAATTTAATCCACCGGTTCTGCTTGTTCTTCTTTTTTAGCGGTGCGTCGTGCGAGCATATCGGAATAATATTTCCGGGCGGTGTTCAGCAAGTTTAGGGTATTCAGGAAAAGCGGCGTATTGAGCGCTTTGGCCATGGCCAACACATAGTTGCAAAATTCGCTGTATTTTTTCAACATTTCGGTGCGAATGGTTTTCATATCGAAAACCTCAGTCATGGCAGTAGTCACCATCCGGCCACTAAAAATGGTTTTGAATGCTTCGTTGGTGGTTTTTAAACGGGTAAGATACCTGCCTATTTTGAGCTTGTTTATTTTGACCGTATGCTCAGGTGTTTCCAATTCGCTCACCAGTTTATCAACGGCCATCGATTGGGCTTCGTAGTTTAACGCAGCCAGATTTTTAAAATTTGAAAAAACAATGCGCAGTCCGCGGCTGGCTTCCACTTCTTCCGGTTCGTCAGAAAGAGCGTACAATTTCAGGGCAAGGCCAAAAGCGCTTACTGCTTTATCCCGATCAGCATCGGCCAGACTGATTTTTTCAGTTTCTTCATTTTTACGAATCTGCGCAAGTGCTTTTTCATAAGCGTCAGCAAATACATTTAGTTCCTGAATGTAGGAATTAAAGGGAGCGTCGGTCAGCAATGCCGGATCAATGGTGTCCAGGTCGTTTAAATGACGTTTCAACAACTGACCAGCTTCCATGTTGGTCAAAACAGATGTCCGCAAGGGTTCAAGACTTTGTTTCATAATTAGATTGTTTGTGAATTTATAGTTACAGGCTAATTTATGATAATATTTTCATATAATTATTACAGAATGAAATTTAATTATATTAATTTCTTTCGGCTCTATAACGTTTGGTGCGGGTAAAATGAAACAAGCATTTTCAGGTGCAGAGCACCGTTGATATTTGGTGTATATATGATGCAATACACACAAAAGGTGCGGAGCACCGAAATATAGGCACATATTATTTGTAGTATTGCAGTGCGCTGCACCTTACCAGCTTTTATCTACTTTTTACTAAATATTTTGCGGCTCTGCCGCTTTCTGATAGCTAACGATCCGACGGGTAACGGATTTTTTCAGCTTAGTCGTTGGAACAAATTCCACCTCATGCTTGCCTGAACTGAACCTGTGGAGCTAAATTGAACCTCATGTTTGTCTGAACTGAACCTGTTGGGCCAAATTACACCTCGTGTTTGCCTGAACAGAACCTGTTGAGCTAAATTACACCTCATGTTTGCCTGAACTCAACCTGTTGGGTCAAATTACACCTCATGTTTGCCTGAATTGAAGCTGTTGGAATAAATTACACCTCATGTTTGCCTGAACTGAACATGTTGGAACAAATTTATTGAAATCCAAATGCCTCCATCCGGTAGGGGTCTTTCAAAGCCATTTTCTGAAACCTTAAAATTCCTAAAATCTGTTTCCCAACACTTTAATTTCTGAAAAAAAGTATTTACTTAGCAGCACAGTACAGGACAATAAAATATCATTCACTAAACTAAAATAAATACATTTAAAATGAATTTAAACAGCAGATTGATTGGTCGTTTGCCAAAAGTTGGCATCCGGCCGGTGATTGACGGCAGAGAAATGGGCGTGCGCGAATCGCTCGAAGTGCAGACCATGAACATGGCAAAAGCTGCCGCAAAGTTTATCGAAGAAAACCTTCGGTTCCCGGGTGGCGAAAAAGTGGAATGCGTAATTGCAGATACCACCATTGGCGGTGTTGCCGATGCTGCCTCATGTGCCGATAAATTTGAAAAAGAAGGAGTTGGCGTTTCGCTGACCGTTACGCCATGCTGGTGCTACGGAACCGAGGTGATGGACACCACCCCTATGTTGCCCAAAGCTGTATGGGGTTTCAACGGAACCGAACGTCCGGGCGCCGTTTATCTGGCTGCTGCCCTGGCAGGTTATTCGCAGAAAGGACTTCCCGCTTTCGGAATCTATGGCCGCGATGTTCAGGATTCGGGCGACACCAGTATTCCTGCCGATGTTCAGGAAAAATTGCTGCGTTTCGTAAAAGCTGGACTGGCTTCGGCACAAATGAAAGGCAAGTCCTATTTATCCATCGGCTATTCTTCGATGGGCATTGCCGGTTCGATGGTCGATCCTGATTTCTTTCAGGAATACCTTGGAATCCGCACTGAATTTGTTGAATCGGTTGAGTTTTTACGCCGGATTGAACAAGGTATTTTTGATCAGGAAGAATACGCAAAAGCGCTGGCATGGACCAAAGCCAACTGCATTGAGGGCGATGACCACAACCGTGCAGAAAAACAATCGTCGCGCGAGCGGAAAGACTGGGAATGGGAAATTGTGGTAAAAATGACCCTGATTGCCCGCGATTTGATGATCGGAAACCCAAAACTAAAGGCAATGGGCTTTGGCGAAGAATCGAAAGGTAGAAATGCCATCTTGGGCGGTTTCCAGGGACAACGTCAGTGGACTGATTATTATCCGAATGCTGATTTTACCGAAGCCATCCTGAATTCATCGTTCGACTGGAACGGTATTCGTCAGGCTTTTGTGTTTGCCACCGAAAACGACAGCCTGAACGGCGCTTCCATGTTGTTTGGACATTTGCTGACCAACACTGCCCAGATTTTCTCGGATGTTCGGACCTACTGGAGTCCCGATGCCGTTAAACGCGTAACCGGCAAAGAATTGACCGGCAAGGCAAGCGGCGGAATCATCCACCTGATCAACTCGGGATCGACCACTTTGGATGCAACTGCTCAGCAAAAAGATGCAACCGGAAACCCTGCAATGAAAGCTTTCTGGGAAATCAGTGAAGAAGAAGCTGCGGCCTGCCTCGAAAATACACGCTGGTGCCCTGCCGATCTGGGCTATTTCCGCGGAGGTGGTTATTCATCGCAGTTCAAAACTTCAGGAGAAATGCCGGTTACCATGTCGCGCATCAACCTTGTAAAAGGAATTGGCCCCGTTTTGCAAATTGCCGAAGGCTGGACCGTTGAACTTCCTGATGATGTTCACCAGGTTTTAGACAAACGCACCAACCCAACATGGCCAACTACCTGGTTTGTTCCACGTTTGGCCGACAATGATGCATTTAAAGATGTTTACAACGTGATGGCCAACTGGGGAGCCAACCACGGGGCAATTTCGTACGGACACATCGGAGCCGACCTGATTACACTGGCATCGATTCTCCGCATTCCGGTGAACATGCACAATGTCAGCGATGACCAGATTTTCAGACCAAGTGCATGGTCGGCTTTCGGAACAAATAAAGAAAGTGCTGATTACCGCGCCTGTGCGACTTACGGACCGCTGTATAAATAAAAGCCCCCTTCCCATTCCCCCATGGGGGAAGGCTTTGGATCACTTTAGGTAATGAACTCGTCCAACTCACCTCCTAAGCATCGTTCGACTAAGCGTTCGACTGAGCTCACGCCGAAGTCTCACGCCGAAGTCTGCGATGCTTTCCCCCTCTCTTTTTGAAAGAGGGGGGGACGTCCGCTCGCGGACGTGGGGTGAGTTGGGAAAATATAAGACAATAAATAGTTCTCAGGCTTTTTACAAAATAAACCCGATGGAAAAATTTGATTTTAAACTTGAAGAAGGTTCGTCGCAAACCAAGTTGCAGCAATTGATTCATGCTGTCAGCGAAGCCATAAATCTGGGAATTCTGAAAGAAGGCGATTTTCTGCCGTCCGTGAATCAACTGAGCAAAGACGCTGGCATTTCGCGCGATACCATATTTAAAGCTTATTCAATTTTAAAGCAGCGGAGTATCATTTCATCCACTCCCACCAAAGGTTATTTTGTGGCCTCCGAATCGTACAGGGTATTTGTTCTGCTCGACGATTTCAGCGGTTTCAAAGAACAACTGTACAAATCGTTCAGGGCAAACCTTCCCGATAATTATTCGGTTGACCTCCTTTTTCACCATTACAATCCTGAAGTTTTTAATCAACTTATATTGAGTAGCCTCGGTCGTTACAGTGTGTATATCGTCATGAATATCGACAATAAGAATCTGGAGGAGGTTGTCAGGAAAATTGATCCGAAAAAGCTACTCATACTTGATATGGGAAGTGATCCGAAAAATGAAATCTCTTATTTGACGCAGGATTTCAATCAGGCAGTGTACGATTGTTTAAATTCAGGACTGGAACTAATTCAGAAATACAAGGAATTCATACTCGTTTTTCCACAGAATACGCCCCATCCGGTTGAAACCATCGATGCATTTAACCGGTTTTGCGACGACAATCTGATCAATCACATGGTTTTGGATCAGATCGAGAACCGCGAAGTTCAGCCCGGACAGGCCTATCTGGTGATCAAGGATTCCGATCTGGTTAAAATCGTAAAAGATTGCAAGAAGAATGCTTATAAAATAGGCACCGAAGTAGGCATTATCTCCTACAACGACTCGCCAATGAAAGAGATTGTAGGTGCAGGAATCACCGTAATTTCAACTGATTTTGTGCGGATGGGTAAAGATTGTGCCAATTTTATCGTTACCAAAGACAAGGTTAACGAAGTGATGCCGACACAATTAATTATCCGTGGCTCATTGTAGGTAAACTCATGAGGTGTGAATGATGTAATTCTTTGTGTAAATTTTGCAACATTTATTGCAATTGGCTACACTACTTTTATACGATTAAGATTTTCCCATTTTAAACTGTCGTTATTGCACAAAGTTATATTTGTGATGCGTTACGGCAATAGAATTGAATAAATAATCGTTCTTACAAAAAACACACAATTATGAAGAAACTTACAATTATTGGCCTGCTGGCGCTATTTGCGTTGACAGGCAACGCACAGAATTTTTTTGATGCAGGTTTGAAAGCAGGTATAAATACTTCAAAAATTTCGACAACGATTGATAATTATACCCCTGAGACCATTAATAACTATTTGTTTGGCGCTTTTGCCCGAATTAATATGTGGCGTATTTACATTCAGCCGGAAGCCTATTTTAATTCTAAGGGCGGTGAGTATATTGACAAACTTGACGCTTCAACCATCAATTCGTTTAATCTAAAAACAATTGATGTACCAGCTTTGATCGGATTCAAGATCATCGATCAGAAAGCATTGAACCTGCGCGTTATGGCAGGCCCGGTTTTCTCATTTGTGACCGACAAAAGCGCTGAAGGCCAGTTTACCGAAGACAAACTAAAAGACAATTTCTTCGGATGGCAGTATGGTGCAGGAATCGATTTCCTGTTTATTTCACTCGATGTCAGAAAGGAAACTTATAGCGATGACATCTATGCTTCGCCTGATTTTAATACGAAAAAGGGTAATTTTGTTGTAAGTTTGGGTATAAAATTGTTTTAGCCCATAGATTAATATCTTTGCCGTATGAGACGGTTCATTTTATTATTGATTTCCTCCTGTGCAGCGCTTTTTGTTTCTGCCCAGGAGGAAATTTTTTCAGATAGTATTTCAGTTGAGTATCAGGAGATCAAAGTTAGACAACCAATTTTGGAGCGAACTTTGAACTTTGATGAAACTGCTTTTCCCACCGAATTTAATTTGCTGGATCCCTCGATATTTGACCAGCCACTCCTACCCGATAACAACAAAAACCTCGATTTTATAAAGTATTTGAAACCATCAAAAACACCCGGTTTCTCTCATTATTCTGAATGGACCTCTTTCAACCCAATTTATCCTTTTGGGCATGTTTTTAATCAAAGCAGCTACATGGTGAATGACCGAATTTCTATTGGCGGAAACAGTTTTGGAGCGCGGTCGGCTTTTGAACAACCAAAATTGAATTCCTCGATTCAGGATATGAGTATCAAAGGCGCCAGCATGTTCATTCAATACAAAGTCAACGACCGTTTCAAAGTACAAACCCGGGTAAGCATTTCAAATCGCCCTTCTACTCCATGGGAACCATGATCTGAGTTTCCATTTCTACGAAATTATCTTTATGATTCCAGCCCGATTAATCAACATTTCAACTAAATTTGGAACACTTTACAAGGATTATTTCTATGTTGGATAAAATCAAAAAAATTGAACGGGTTTTTAAACAATTGGACAAGGAAACTGGAAAATTTGGCAAGCAATCAAATCTTAAGTGTCTGACAAATTGTAATTTGTGCTGCCTGAAAAAGGATTTGGAAGCCAATGTCCTTGAATTTCTTCCGCTCGCCTATTATCTGTTTAAAAATAACCTTCACGAAGCAGCTTTAGATCGTATAGCTACCAAGCCGGAGCATTGTATCAATCTTGCCATAAGTCAGGTTCCGGGGCAAACTGCCGGTTGTTCTAATTATGACCATCGCGGCATGGTTTGCAGGCTTTTTGGCTTTTCAGGAATAAAAGATAAAAACTCAAAACTGGCGATTTACACTTGTTCCCACATGAAAAACGAATATCCACTGGAGTTTAAAAGTGCCATGGAACACATTAATTCAGGCATGGAAATCCCGATGGTTACCGATTTTTATTATCAGATCTATTTCCTTGACAGCCACATGGCCAACGATTACAATCCAATCAATGTGAGTATCCGAAAAGCCATTGAAAAAGTGGCCTATTATTATGAGAACAAATCCGGAAGAGAAAACATGACCGATCCGGTTATTCAGGATAAAAAATAAAGTTAAATGTCAGAAGCAATTTTAAATATTCCGGATCTATCAGCCGAATTTATTTTTCAGGCTTCGCGCAGCAGTGGCCCTGGCGGACAGAATGTTAACAAAGTAAATTCAAAAATTGAATTGCGTTTCAACATTCAAAATTCATCCGTTTTAACTGACGATCAGAAGGAAATACTACTTTCAAAGCTGTCGTCGAAATTAAGTATTGAAGGGTTTCTGATCGTAATTTCACAACGAGACCGCTCTCAGCTGGTCAACAAGGAAGATGCCATCAGAAAGCTATATGAATTGATTGAGAAGGCTTTGCGTCCGGTTAAGCGTCGAAAAAGTACCCGACCAACCCGCAGTTCGGTAGAAAAAAGATTAACCGGGAAACGAATAAAAGCCGACATCAAACAAAGCCGGCAAAAGCTGGATGATTAAGATTGAGCGAATTCCAGAAAATTTAGATTCTATTTGAAGATGATAAAGTTGATCCCGGTTTCCAACTCCCATGATTTGAGCGAAGATCTCAAACAGATTTATATCGGTTCGTTTCCTCCTGATGAAAGAAGGGATTGGAAAAAAATGGAAGAATTGCTAATTCAGCCTAATTTTATCCTGAACCAAATATTTGAGGATCAGTTATTAATTGGGTTAATTTCAGTCTGGAATTTTCAAAACTTTTTATTTATTGAGCATTTCGCAATTCGGAAATCGAAACGTGGCAAAGGAATCGGAACTCAGGTTTTAAAACAGGTTATTGCAGAATATCCAAAAACATTAATTGTTGAAGTGGAAGAACCAATTACCGGTGAAGCCCGGCATAGAATTGCTTTCTACGAGAGCGCAGGGTTTTCAGTTTGTGAAGGAATTTATTATCAACCACCTTACTCTCCTAATAAAAACAAAGTTAAAATGCTGTTAATGAGTTTTCCTGAAAGAATATTACAATTTGAATTTGATGAAATAAAAAAACAAATTTACCGGGAAGTATACCAACAGAATGATCCGGCATTTTTCAGCAATGGAATCAATAATTTATATTCATAAATCAGAAAAAAGCATCAAATCCAAAATTTAATACATTGTCGATTTTTACGGTTTTACTTTCAGATATTAACAAACAGGATGAATTTTCACCAGATTATTTAAAATTTAATCATTTTTTATACCTTTGACTTTCAAATTTACAAACGACTGTTATAATCATACATTATGAATGACTTGCATATTGAACCACTACCTAACATTGATGAACTGGACGAAAAGATCCTTAAACTGATCACTAAAAACGCCAGAATACCATTTCTTGAAGTAGCACGCGAATGTGGAGTTTCCGGAGCTGCTATTCACCAGCGCGTTCAACGTTTGCTGAACCTTGGAGTCGTTTCGGGCAGCGAATTTTTGGTGAATCCACAAAAACTTGGCTATTTCACCTGCGCTTACATGGGTATTTATTTAGAAAAGGCAAAATACCACAAAACTGTTGTGGAGGAACTGGTGAAAATTCCGGAGATTGTCGAATGTCATTATACGACAGGGTCTTATGCGATTTTCATTAAAGTACAGACCAAGACAAATAAGCACCTGAAAAAATTAATTGACGAAGATTTACAGGAAATTGAAGGAATTGCCAGGACTGAAACCTTCATTTCCCTTGAAATGGAATTTAAACGTCAGGTTCCCATCAAATAAACCAAATCAATTAAAAAATCTACCATGACGTTAAGACATCAACTGGACGACATTGACCTGAGAATATTGGAAATCATTTCAAAAAATGCGCGCATTCCGTTTAAAGATGTTGCCGCAGAAGTTGGAGTTTCGAGAGCAGCGGTGCACCAACGCGTAAACCGTATGATCGAACTTGATGTAATTGTTGGTTCAGGCTATCACATCGATCCAAAGAAAATTGACTATAAAACCTGCACCTACATTGGCATTTTCCTCGAAAAAGGCAGTTTGTACTCAACCGTAACCGAACAACTTAAGACTATTCCGGAGATCGTTGAATGTCATTACACAACGGGACAATATGCTATTTTTGCAAAAGTATATGCCAAAGACAATGAGCACCTGAAAGACATTCTCAGCGATAAAATTCAGAAAATTGGAGGCATTGCCAGCACCGAAACGTTCATTTCACTTGATGAAACATTCAAGCGTGAAGTGCCAATTTTTTAATCGACCTTGAAGGTAAATCCACCGGGAGAGATTCCAACTTTAAATTCATCAACCAGTTTACCCGAAGGGGAAAATCGCCGGACCAGACCATTCTGAGCATGATCAATTGCATCGCCCACATATATCTCAGAATTAGACGGGTCGATGGCCAAACTATAAAAACCGCCATATAAATTGGTGTTCGCTGAAATTATAAATGGTTGCTCCGGAAGTTTTTTATCCGAAGCAGCCATTTTCCATACATGCTGATTCAGGAATAACAGTGAATCTTTCCCGGCATTCAAACAAAGACTTAACGGATGTTCGCCCAAAGCAAATCGGAATGACCGCTCAATTTCTCGGGTTTCTGCATCAATTTTTAATAACCCGGGTCTTTCATATCCATACGGACTGCCGTCAAATCCGCCATCAGTCAATACCCATATTTTGTTATCCTTGTCAATCACCAAACTATTTGGCTGTTTAAATACTTCAATTGAGTCAATCAATTGATCTGTATCTGTGTCGATTACAAGTATTTTATTATCGTACGACCAGCAATTTGTGAAGATTAAGTTTTCATACTGAATCATTTTTTCTGTCGGGTGCTGGTTGAATTCTGATTTCGAATTACTGACCGGAATTTCACCAGTAATCCGGAAAGTTGAAGGATTGAAAATGGTAATTTTTCGGGCATACAAATCGGTGACATATGCTTTTTGCGAATTGACAAAATGAATGTATCTGGGCGAACTTAATCCTGTAATGCTTCCCTTGTATTCGGCGGTGCGGCTGTCAATTATATAAATTTTGCCTGAATTGTTTACCACTATAAAACCCAGATTGTTCAAAATGCTCATCGATTGCGCCACATCGCCCAATGGTGCTCCGTTTCGGGCCTGAAATACGTGATTTACGACCCGCTTTGTAATCGGGTCATAAAATGACAACGACGAGTTGCCGTACATGAAATTCCCCTGATTTACGATGTAAACTCCCCGGTTACCTGTAAAGTCGAAAAACACCGTATCAACGGGGCTTTCCGAACAAGAAAGAAGTCCCAATGCACAAATCAGTATGTAAAAAAGCTTTTTCATTTTCTGAATTGTATTTGAACCGTCAATGAATAATATCTTCCGGGCATTGGCCGCCATAAAATTGCCATGTAATCCTCATTGGTCAAATTTTCAACATTGAGAGAAACATCTGCCTGCATTCGATTCCATTCAACCTTCTTTCCCGCAGTCAAATTGATCAACCAATAAGGATTCAGCACCTTTTCATAGTCTGATTCTACGTTGTTGCTCGAAGTGTATCTTTTTCCGGTAAAAGGCGCATTTATTTTCAGATACCAATCCTTAAAATCGGCTTCTGCAAACAGGTTTGCCTTGTGTTTTGGAATGTAAATCAATTGTTTACCCCGCGATTCATCTACTGAGGGAACCGCGTCAATATTCGAAGTTGCCGAGTACGAATAATTGCTGCGTAAATTAAACTGCATGGCATTCGCAGTCATAAATTGTCCCGAAACCTGAATTTCAGCACCACGGGCAAAAACTTTCCGCAGGTTGCTTGCCTCCCAGTAAAAAGCCCCGTTGGCCGAAGGTTGCCATACAATCCAGTTATCAATTAAAGAGGCAAATCCGGTAACCTGACCCGAAAATGAACTACTTCCCTCCTGCCCTTTGTATGCGAACGCCAGATCGCCTGAGAATCCATCTTCAGGCTTTAAATCTGGATTACCTCCGGGAAGCCAATACAAATCATTCAGGGTAGGTTGATGGTAATTCCGTGAAAGATTTAGCTTGAGTGAACTCAGTTGCTTTTTATCCAGCCAATATTCAGTTCCAAATGATGGAATAAAACCTATTAAACGACCATCGTACATTTCGCTCCGGAATAAAAATGAAATTGCCCACTGCGGAAGTCCCATGATATGAGCCGAATTCAGCAATGAAAAAGCCAGCTGGTTCTGATCATAGCCAGTTTTCTGAGCTTGATCAAACACAGAAACAGTATTGTAAGTGGTATTCAACGACCAGTTAAAATTTATGTTCTCCTTTGGTGTCCAGTCATAGTTGAACTGATTGGTAAAACTTCGCTCTTTACTCTGGCTGTCAAAATTTACAAAGTTCGCTTCAGTACTCGATCTGAAATAATTTAACCGACTCATATTCAATCCAACCAACCATTCCACCTTGCTTTTTTCTTTAATATTTTTCCAGTTGAGAACTGCCCGTATATTCTGGTCATTCTGGGTTTCTTTCCGGACATCACCCTCAAACGACATCAGCTGCGGAAGGTCACGGTCGCTTTGATAAGCCCACAATTTGGCCGAAACCGATTGATTTTTAAACCGGGAATATACTTCCTGAAGTAATCCATATTTGATATATCGGGCATTCCTCTGAACATCCTCGTGCATCGGCAAAACTCCATAATTAAAATAAGGAAAATCATTTTTGCTGCGGTCTGAAAAAATTCGTGTTTTAGACTGAATTTTGCCGTTTCCAAATCCAAGATTGAGATACTCTTTGTGGGTTGAAAAGCCTTCGAGGGTTTGAACATACCGGATGCTGAAACGGTCGGCCCAGTCGGGTTTGTTGTTTATTAAAACACTTCCGCCCAATGCGCCAGATCCCGATTGCAGGGAACTTCCGCCATGCTGCAGGCTTAAATCATCGATGAAATAGACGGGAAACAGTGAAAAATCGACATCGCCACGCATGGGCGAGTTAAGTTTCATTCCGTTCCAGTAAACTTGTGTATGAGAAGGGGCTGTTCCACGAAACGAAGCCGTTGCAGTTGAGCCTCTTCCGTATGATTTAATAAAAACAGGAGAATAAGATGACAGCAGTTCTGAAACGGTTTGTGTTTTCAGCATTTGTAAAACCAATGTATCAATATGGGTGGTCATGGTTCCTGCTTCTTCAATCGCTTTCTTTCCAAAAACTTCCACTTCCTCAATTGAAATTGTATCAGTAAGATTTTGAGCTTCAGCATCTACAGCCAAAAACAATAGAAATAAAATGGCAAAAACAGTTTTGACCCATAACTTCCGTTGCCCTATTATTTTTGGCTTCACGGAATTACTGTTTGATTAATTTCTGCTGAAAAACCTGTATTCCAGACTTAACTTTCAGAATATAAAATCCCGAAGGAAGGTGAGACAAATCAATTTTTGCCTGCAAATATGGTTCAGAATAAACTATTCTTCCCTGCAAATCAGCGACTTCAACCGATTGAATTACAGAAGAACATTCTATCCGGAGATAATTTGTGAAAGGATTGGGATATACTTTGCAGGAAAGACCGTTTGAAAAATAGTTCTCATTTGCGGTAGCTGATTCCACAAATAGTTTCGAGGCATCCATTCCAGAAACAAACAGATAATCACCAGCTTTATCTATAGTTACAGCGAGTTTTCCGAATTCATCGGTTGTGTATGTTGTACCGCTTTTGGTAGAATTTTGTAATTCTATTTGAACAGTCTGATAAGCCAGAACTTCGGATGAATTGATCGAAACAATTCGGTTCTGATTCATGGAACAAAAATAGTTCATCAACTGAAGATCAACATTCTGATTCAGTTTTAATGAATCGGAGCCTGTTGTTAAATGTGTTACCGACCATGGAATTTCATTGTCGGCTATTTGATACACCAATATTTCATCGTTGTTGTTCACTTTTATTTTGTCCAATCCGGTCACGTAGGGTTGTTGATTCAGCATCACCACCCATGTTTTGCGGTAAGAAGCAGAAGTTCGCGACCCGCCATATCCTGAATGATAAACTGTTGATCCCTCCTCATTCTCCGGAATACGCCACAAATAAAGCGCTGACCCGCCTTCTGCATCATCCCGAAAAGCCCATTCATTTTCTAATTCTGTATTTTTATAGGTGGCGGCCAATACGTGGGCAAGTGAAACAAAAGATGTATCAGTTAATTGATAAGTTTTTTGCGCCCGATCGACTTTGGAAGTCAGATCAATGTTTTCGACCCAGATTGAATGGCGCGGGACCAAAGTTTTTTCAGTAGTTTTAACCGCAATAAAAACCTTTTTCATTGCCGATTCAGGAAGAACTTGTATTTGAACAGAATCGATAAGTGACTTAATTTCAATTGATTCAAGATACAACCAACATTTTCCGGTTTGTTTTCCTTTAATAAAAAAAGTTCCGTCAACCTGAATAAGTTCAGCAACCGATTGGTTGTCAATCCTCCATTTCGGAGTAATTCCGGTCAGAATATTTCCATTCTGATCAGTCAATTTACCAGTCAGTTCAAGTCTGTCATTTACCTTCACACTATTGGTTGTGAGCGTTATTAATGCTTTCCCGGCTGAGAATATTTCCAATTCTTTTTCTGCATAAATACCTGAATTTGAAGCACGAATGCGAACCTTCCCGTTTTGCAAAGCTTTAAGCTGACCATTTTCAATAACTGCCAATTCAGGATTATTTGTTGACCAAACAATGTTAGCATTTTCAGCCTTTATTCCTGATTCAAAAAATAGTGCATTAATGTCGATGCGCTCTCCTACCATGATTTTTGGCGGTAGATCCTGGATTACAACCATTGATTTCGAACCATTTACAGAGGCAGGTTCAACATCGCGGATACCGGTAATTTCAGTCGAAATTTCACCCAACCACCCGGCCAGGGCGTTCATTCCGGTAAAAATCCGGACAAAATGTATTTCATCCAGTTTTACATGTTTTCCATCTTTGTCAACCGCCCAGTCAATGTCAATGGCATCGCCACCACTTCCTTCAATTTCAATGGTATAAGGATTGTCCGGCAATTTTTCGCTGGCCGAAATAACCGGAGTATTGTCGGCATAACCGAATGCCCTGCGGAAAGAATTCACCACTCCCGGATTCGACAAATCAATTTGCCCTTTGAGCCGTGTTCCGCTCAGTGTATATTTATCAACCGCCACCTTAGGAAATAAATGAGCCTGTGGATAATAACTTTGAAGGTGAAAACTATTTACAGGAATCACTCCTGATTTTTCCTGATTATCAGTCCAATGAATATCAACTGCCGCATTTAAACCGCTGTTTTGGTAGGTGATTTCATAGTTTGAAATGGTAGTGTTACAATAATGATCACTTCCTGCAATTTCGTACCAGGTGTCATCAGGAAGACCATTCTTGTTTTCGTCTTTCATAACCTGAATAATCCCGGGTTCCGACCATGTTTGAGTTGCATTTCCGAAGATTGTAAAGTCAATTCCGTATGGATTTTCCTGATCATTTTTAATTCCTGAAGCAAACCGGAGTGTAATTGATCCGCCAAATGCTCCGAGACTCACCAAACCCCGATTGGTTCCAATAAGCGAAGTTGCAGCTGATGGAGTTCCAATAAAATCAGCATTGGTGTATTGACCGGGAGCCGGCAAATATTCTGTTATTCCAGTAGCAAACTGCCCCTGAACCTTCACAATTATCAACACCAAAATGCTGATTACAAATAATTTACGGAGTTGAAAAAAGTTGTTCATTTTACAGCAAAATCTTGATTTCTGATTGGATTTTGCAGCTTTTCAGGATTGAAAAATGAAAAGGATACGGTTTTTTGCTTTTTCGCCGAAAGCGTCAAAATCCAGGTTCGAACAGGCAGGTCTTCTGACTTATCCCCTTTTTAACCCCTTCCCGCCCCGATCAAATCCGGACAGTGGCAAATTATTAAAAAGTTATACAGGACTTACAGCAGCGGGAACTGTACAGGAATCATCCATTTTAAAGGATTCACCTGTTTCCCTTTTACATTCCGAAAAATCGGAAACCTATTCGCTGACAAATGTACACAAAAGTTCGAAACAGAGGAATTAATCTGGTAAAAGTGGTTATTTTTGCAATGCATTAAATGCTAAAATCATCCATGTTTGAAAAACTAATTCATCTTGAAGGAATTGATCCGCTGGAATTTTTCGGTGTGAACAATGCAAAAATGAACCTTATAAAATCCTTTTTTCCCAAATTGATTATTGTTTATCGGGGTAACGATGTGATTCTCAAAGGCGACGATGAAGAAATACTCCGGTTTGAAAAGAAATTTCATCTGATTTTGGATCATTACAATCAATTCAATGTTTTGCCCGATGATATTATCAATCAGGTATTTCTGGATGAAGAAGGTATCGCAGAAACCATTGATGAAGAAAAAGACATACTTCTGTTTGGTATCAATGGAAAGGCAATAAGGGCAAGGACTCCGAACCAAAAGGTTTTAGTTGAGGTTAGTAAAACTTCAGACCTTATTTTTGCCATTGGCCCGGCAGGAACCGGAAAAACATATACAGCAATCGCGCTGGCTGTCAGAGCATTGAAGAACCGTGAAATAAAACGGATTATCCTTAGCAGACCGGCTGTGGAGGCAGGTGAGCGTCTTGGGTTTCTGCCTGGTGACCTTAAAGAAAAAATTGATCCGTATTTGCAGCCTTTGTACGATGCTCTATTGGACATGATACCGGCAAAAAAACTGGATGAATTCATGAAGGACGGAATCATTCAGATTGCTCCCCTGGCATTTATGCGCGGACGAACGCTCAGCAATGCGTTCGTAATTCTCGACGAAGCACAAAATACTACCGTACTTCAGCTAAAAATGTTCCTCACCCGAATGGGGCTAAACACAAAATTCGTGGTTACCGGCGACGAGACACAGATCGACCTTCCGTTTCACAGCCCTTCAGGATTGATACTTGCAAAAAAAATACTGAAAAACATTCCCAATATTTCATTCGTTCAATTCGAAGTAAAAGACATTGTTCGTCACCGTTTGGTGCGCGACATTGTGATTGCTTACGAAAAACATCATGCGCACGAAATTTCACGTCGTGAAAAGGAAAAAGATAAAAATAAAACAGATAAAACCGAAGAAAAATGAGCAAAGCATTAACACGTACCGATTTTAATTTTGCCGGACAAAAAGACGTTTATCACGGAAAAGTGAGAGATGTTTACAACATCAACGACGAATATCTGGTGATGGTAGTTACCGATCGCATTTCAGCTTTCGATGTTGTTTTACCTGAAGGGATTCCTTATAAAGGACAGGTATTAAACCAGATAGCCGCAAAATTTCTGGATGCCACCAGCGACATTGTCCCAAACTGGAAAGTCGCCACACCCGATCCAAATGTAACGGTGGGTCATCATTGCGAACCATTCAAAGTAGAAATGGTCATTCGTGGTTATTTAACCGGACATGCATGGCGCGAATACCGCAGTGGAAAAAGAGTTTTATGTGGGGTTCAGATGCCCGAAGGAATGGTTGAGAACCAGAAATTTCCGGAGCCAATTTTAACTCCAACTACCAAGGCATACGAAGGCCATGATGAAGATATTTCAAGAGAAGAAATTATTGATCAGGGGATTGTGAACAAAGATGATTATGAAGCCCTCGAAAAATATACCCGTGAGGTATTCCGGCGCGGTACCGTTATTGCTGCCGAAAAAGGATTGATCCTGGTAGATACCAAATATGAGTTTGGCAAGAAAAACAAGCAGATTTATCTGATTGACGAAATTCATACTCCTGATTCATCTCGCTATTTTTATGCTGAAGGTTATGAGGAAAGACTTGCCAAAGGCGAAAATCAGAAACAACTTTCAAAAGAATTTGTACGCCAGTGGCTGATCGAAAACGGATTTCAGGGCAAAGAGGGTCAAGTTGTCCCTGAAATGAGCCCAGAGTTTGTTCAATCGGTTTCCGAACGGTACATCGAACTTTTCGAGAGCATTACCGGCGATTCATTTGTCAAATCTGAATTGGAAAATATTCAGGACCGGATTGAAAACAACATCAATTTATTCCTGAAAAGCTTATAAAAACCTGAAGGCTGTCTCTTTTCAAATTGAGACAGCCTTCTTTATTTTTAACCGATTGATTGATTTAATTTTTAAAATCTGACAGATAAATTAATCTGAAATGGAGAAGGAACAATTACATATCCTCTTGGCGAATATGAGAAATATAAATCTCCGTTTCTATAGTATTCATGTCCGTGCGAATAAACTCTTTCACATCTAAATGGCAAATCTCTGAAATAAACCTGACGTGGAGGTTCAACAACGTAGTAACCAATTCCGCTTCGATAGCTGTAAAAATTATTTCCGGAGTAGTAATAATTTCCACGTGAATGTTTGAAGATTACAGGACTATGATCGAACCGCTGGTAAACTTTTCCATACTTTGGATGGTTTGAATAGTTTTTGTGAGAATAATTCTTTTTTAAATAGCCTTCACTATACTCATAGTTTCCATTCTTTTTACCCGAATTATGTCTTTCGTAATTTTTCCCATCCCTGTAGCCATAGTCATTTCCAGATTTTCTATCATACTCTTTTTCTGAACGGTCGTTGTTTCGGTATTCCCTGCGGTCGCTGTTTTTATCTGATTTGTTGTTATTCCGGTGATTTTGAGCGGTTACTTCTACCGAAGCAATCATCATGGCTAATGAAAAAAATACAACCGGAAAATATTGCCTTATTGAGTTTATAGTTTTCATGGCTTCTGTTTTTAAAAGGTTAAAAAATAAATTTTTGAACGTTACAGGTAATTTGATCAGGTTAAAACAAAGCATGTGCCAAAGTTTTCCTTTTCAAAATATTGCTATTTTTGCAGCAAATATTGAATACTGTGGGGAGAATATTAGCTATTGATTACGGAAAAAAACGTGTTGGGATTGCAGTCACTGACCCGCTTCAAATTATTGCGAACCGATTGACAACAGTTCCAACGCACGAAATTTGGGTGTTTCTGAAAGATTATTTTTCAAAAGAAAATGTCGAAAGAGTGATTGTCGGGTATCCGGTACAAATGAACAATCAGCCCTCCGAAGCCGTTAAATACATTAATCCGTTTTTACGAAAGTTTCAAAAGGATTATCCCGACATGGCTTTGGAACAGGTAGATGAGCGATTTACTTCGAAGATGGCATTTCAAACAATGATTGATGCCGGATTGAAAAAGAAGGACCGGCAAAACAAAGAAACCATTGATGGAGTGAGTGCAACAATTATTTTACAAAGTTATTTAGAACGACAAAATTATAACAGATGATTTACCCGGTGACCGTATTTGGCGATCCTGTATTAAGAAAGAAAGCAGAACCAATTACTGAGGATTTTAAGGATTTGAAAGGCTTTATACAGAACATGTTTGAAACAATGTACACTTCTGATGGAGTTGGTTTGGCTGCCCCGCAGGTAGGTCAATCGGTACGGATTTTTGTGCTGGATACAACAACAGATGAAGAGGACGAGCCTGCCGGAATTAAAAGAGCATTTATTAATCCTGAAATTATTGAGAAATACGGAGATGAATGGTCAATGAACGAAGGATGCCTGAGCGTACCTGAAATCAGGGAAGATGTTCTTCGTCCGGAATCAGTCGTATTAAAATACTTTGATGAAAATATGGTTGAACACGAAGAAACATTCAATGGATTTACGGCAAGGGTCATTCAACATGAGTACGATCACCTCGAAGGCATTATGTTTGTTGATTATCTGAACCCATTGAAAAAGCGAATTCTGAAAAGCAAATTAATAGCCATTTCGAAAGGCAAAGTTATACCCAAATACCGGATTAAAATTCCAGGAAAATAAAACGATCTATTCATTTCATTTATAAAACAAGGCTGTTGAGGGCTTTAAAACGACCATTCGAAACAATTGTCCATTTAAAATAAAACCTAACATAACTGGATATCGTAATCGGTAGAAACAATCCAAATGCCGGTTACAAGAAGCTTTTTCCAAAGAATACCTTTTATCAGAATTACCAGTCTTTTTTTGATTGGTATTCTTATCAGCCATTATCTCCAAATTCAATTACGTTGGATGGGAATTGTCGTGACCATCCTGCTTTCCATCCTGATTTTCCTATGGCATAACAGCAACTTTTCAGCTGTAAAAACTCAAAATCTCCTAATTTCGCTATGCATCCTTCTATCCGGAGTGTTTTATCCACATAAAGTCATTGAAAAAAGCCCCCAAATTTTTGATCAGAAGGACTACTATCTGGCTGAAATTTGTCAGAAACCGGCTGAGAAGGCCAATACATATCAATCAATTTTATGGATACAAAACAAGTTGTTGCCAAAACAAGAAAAAGTAATCGCCTATTTTAGCAAAGAAAGTTTTGATTCTACACTTAAAACCGGCGATCAGCTCATTTTGCTCGCCAAACCTCAGGAAATAAAGAACATGGGTAATCCTTTTGAGTTCGATTACCATGGAATGATGAAAAAAAAAGGCATAAATTATTCACTTTATTTGCAGCCCGGAACCTACTGTAAAACCGGCAACAAAATAATTCGTTTCAGCTACCTGGCCGAACAGGTCCGCGACAAACTGGTTGGACTTTTGGCAGCAACAAAAATCGAAAAAGAAGAACGTTCAGTCGTTTCAGCCTTAACACTTGGATACCGGACTGAACTTGAACCTGAAACACGCGATTATTTTGCTTCTACTGGGGCAATGCATGTACTTGCAGTTTCAGGACTCCACGTTGGATTAATTTACTTAATTATCAGCTCTTTACTTTCAGGAATTAACAGAGGAAAAATTGGCTCGGTTATTTATCCTGCAAGTATGATTATTTTCCTTTGGACCTATGCTTTTATCACAGGCTTCTCCCCTTCTGTTCAAAGAGCTACTGTAATGTTTACCTTTATAATTGTTGGTAATATTCTACGAAGGCCTGTCAATATTTACAACTCATTGTCTGCCTCTGCATTGGTTTTAATACTTCACGATCCTGATATTATTTTCGAAGTTGGGTTTCAGCTTTCGTATCTCGCCGTTTTCGGAATTGTTTTGCTGCAACCACCCATCGCAAATATGTTAAAATTAAAAAACAAAATTCTGAAATGGGCATGGGCATTATTTACAGTTTCGGTTGCTGCACAATTGGCTACATTTCCGCTTGGGCTGTTTTATTTTAATCAATTTCCGAACTTTTTCTGGCTTAGTAATTTTTTCGTCATTCCTGGTGCAACTTTAATTATCTGGCTTGCATTTGGATTTTTTGTATTTAGTCCGCTTCCTGTAATTGAAGGCATACTTGCACAACTTATTCAGTTCGTAACAAGCCTGATGCTGTGCATATTGAAATGGATCAGTGAGTTGCCTCATGCTTTAACCGAAGGGATTATCTATAATCATGCCCAAACCTGGATCATTTACGGATTGATTGCCGCTTTTGTAATTTACTTCTTTTCAAAAAACAGAACATGGTTGTTTGTCGGACTGATACTTTTAATTACGTTTCAAATCAATGCTATATGGACAAAATATGACTTATTCAATCAAAAAACCGTTTATGTATATAATTCAAAGAACACCTTGATCCATTTTATCAACGGACGTAAAAATTACGTTTTATCAATCAGCAAATATCCTATTACCGAACAAGAATTGAATATGGTTCAAACTGTTTGTAATCATTTAAAGATTGAGAAACCTATATTTATCAAAAGCGATACTAAGAATGGTTTTGACTCAGCTGATTTGAAAATTAACGACCAAACGATCAATTTTCTGAATTGCAGGATCACATTCACAAATCATTTAAAATTTAGTGTACGGAACACTAATTTATTGAAATTTAATATGAACAATCCGAAGGTAATAAATACAACCCTATCAAGTGATAATTTGAACCTAAAAAAGAATCAAGTTTTGTCAATTGATTTTGCAGCAAAATTTAAAGAGGCTGTTTTTCTGAACTTGAATTAAAGCAATGATAGATTATATCTGCTTTTAATTTGAATGCATAAAAAAACAAATTTATTTAGTGTAATTTTGCCAGCTCAAATTATACATTGAATTACAGAAAATGAAAATTGTAATTGCAGGAGCAGGAGAAGTTGGAACACACCTTGCCAGAATGTTAAGTAGGGTGAACCACGATATTGTTTTGATTGATGAAGATCCTGAAAAGCTTCAACGTATTTCAAGCCAGGTTGATTTAATGCCCATGACCGGTTATGCAAATTCATTCAGGGATTTGCAGGATGCGGGCGTTTCCAAGGCAGATTTATTTATCGCGGTTACACCGTTTGAAGACCGGAATGTTTTTGCATGTATTATTGCAAAAGATTTAGGTGCAAAACGAACTGTGGCAAGAGTCAATAATGGTGAATTCCTATCTGAAAGAAATCGGGAACGAATTACGCGCTTTGGCATTGATGAAGTAATTTATCCTGAAAACCTGGCTGCAAAAGAGATTGTAAATTCGATTAAACAAGTTGGCACCCGCGAAATGATTGAATTTTCAGGTGGAAAACTTATTTTAATGGGAATAAAAATACGTAAAAATGCACCTATTGTAAACAAGACTCTTGAAGATATATCCCATATAAACAAAGACATCCTTGCTGTTGCGATCAATCGTGGACCAAATGTAATTATACCTCATGGAAAAGATACCATATTAAGCGAGGACATTGTTTTTTTCATAACAACTAAAACCAATCAGAATTTGATACTGGAAATTTCAGGAAAGGAAATTTTTGAAGTTAAAAATATCATGATTATTGGAGGTAGCCGAATAGCACAAAAAGCTGCCGAAAAACTTGGCGATCAATACAATATAAAAATAATTGAAGCAGATCGTGACCGTAGTATAAAAGTCGCTGGAAAACTTGGAAATGCGCTTGTCATTAATGGCGATGGCCGAAATCTGGAATTACTGAAAGAAGAGTCGCTGGAAAAGATGGATGCTTTTGTTGCTGTTACCGGTAACTCTGAAACAAATATTCTTTCGTGTCATCTTGCAAAATCATACGGAGTGCGGCGAACAGTGGCCGAAATTGAGAATACTGATTTTTTAACGATGGCTGAAGGGATGGGAATTGGCAGCATTATTAATAAAAAATTACTTGCGGCAAGTTATATTTATAAATATACTGTAGGAACATCTGTTTCTCATGTAAAATGCTTAACTGCCTCTGATGCCGAAGTTTTTGAATTTAAAATAAAAACGGAATCCAAAATTACACAAAAACCGATCTCTGAAATTGACTTTCCTGAAGATATAATTATTGGTGGAATTGTTCGTGGAAATACCGGATTTGTTGCGAATGGCGATACTCAAATAAAGGTTGGGGACTTGGTTGTTGTATTGACTAAAACTTCATCTATAAATAAACTGGAGAAGTTCTTCAAGTAAAATTCAAGACATTTACTAAATGTTAAATTTCAAATTTATTCTTCGAATACTTGGATTCCTTTTGGTTGTTGAAGGTTTGGCAATGTTGATTGCAGCTCTGGTAGCAACCATCTATGGTGGACCAGATCTGAGTGCGTTGTTACTTTCGGCATTAATTACTTCTGGAACCGGGTTACTGATTTTGGCTTTTACCCGCAGAGCCAGAAAAGAAATAGGAAAAAGGGAAGGATTTATCATTGTGACCCTTGTATGGGTTCTATTTTCCTTTTTCGGAAGTTTACCTTTTATTTTGAGTAATTCAATTCCTGATCTGACCAATGCTTTTTTCGAAACCATGTCGGGTTTCACCACCACAGGATCATCAATTTTAATCGATATTGAATCGTTGCCTCATGGCATTCTTTTTTGGAGAAGCATGACCCAATGGCTTGGAGGAATGGGAATTATTGTGCTCAGCCTTGCTATTTTACCGATTTTTGGGATTGGAGGAATGCAGCTTTTTGCAGCAGAAGTTCCAGGTCCGGTTGCAGATAAGCTTAGCCCACGAATTAATTCAACAGCAAAAAGCCTGTGGGTTATTTATCTGGCCTTCACTTTACTGGAAACTTTTTTATTGTGGATTGGCGGAATGTCTTTATTTGATGCCATCAACCATTCATTTACGACAATGGCAACAGGTGGTTATTCAACCAAACAGGCCAGTATTGCCT
>Ga0208968_1000474_pt1 | contig 26473 bp, 21 predicted proteins | sample RifOxyA3_FD_184031 | JGI IMG/M metagenome (GOLD analysis project Ga0208968, IMG submission 184031) | Groundwater microbial communities from Rifle, Colorado - Rifle Oxygen_injection A3 (SPAdes) | ecosystem: Environmental > Aquatic > Deep subsurface > Groundwater | place: Rifle, Colorado, United...
GGGCAAGGTTCTGGCCGTGGTAGCCGGCCAGGGCCACGATCAGGATGCAGGTGATCCATGCGGCCCCGGGCCCCCGCCTGGAGCGAAACTGCCACAGGCCCCAGACAAAAAACAGGACGGCGCAAAAATAATAAAATGACCCCTTTGCGTTTGCATAGGCCGACGACATGAGGCAAACAAAGGCATAAATATAAGACACATCGATTTCCTTTGTCTCATAGAACCGCATCTCGCTCTTTTTCCGGGTGGCAAAGAAAAAGGATTTGACGTCCATTCTGCCCTTTGCCGAAAATTCCTGGACCCCGATGATGGGAAAAAGGATCAGGGGGAGCCATCTTAAAAGGATGAGATTGGCCTTTTTCGCATCCGTTGTGAGGGCCGCCAAAATGGTAAAGGCCAGGAGAACCGTGCTGATGTCCACAAATTTATTAAAATCCGAGGCTTGCAGCTCAAACCGGGTCTTGGCCCATCGGGCCGACTCAAGGACGACGGCAAGGCCAAGACCCAGCCATAAAAGCCTCACCTGCCAACCCCAGAAAAGAAGGATCACACCTAAAAAAAACCGGGGCGTTTTCATGGGATGGCAAGCTCCTCCAAAACAGCCCCGATTTGAACCACCCGGACCGGGTATGAGGAGCCTCCCGTTTCCCGGACGATAGCTTCCTTTTGCCTTGCATCCTCTGCCAGGACGATGACAAAGGCCGGCACAAGGGCTTCATGGATGATCCGGCAGATTTCTTCATGGTCCCGGCTCCAGCCGGAAAAAATCAGGATGGCGCCGGATATTTTTTTAAGACCGGATTCGAGCACGGGTTTGAGTTCCAGGACGGTTTTATCCGGGCAGGATTCAACGCAGGAAAGGATTTCCAGCATCTTTTCAGAACCGCCCAGCCCCCTGCCCGATGAAAAGACATCCATCGCATGGCCCCCCGGCACCAGGTCCAGGATGGCGTCATGGGGGTCCATGGATGCGATATAGGACGCGGCAATGCTCACCGCTTCTTCAAAAACCCTTTCCCTTTCCGGAGGAACAAAGGTGTCCAGGACCAAGGCATACCGCACAAAAAATTCATCTTCAAATTCCTTGATCACCAGTTCGCCGGTTCTGGCAAAGGTCCGCCAGTGGATATGGTGCAGGGGATCGCCCGGACGGTAATAGCGCAAACTCATGAATTCATCGGAATTTCCAATGGATGAGGCCAGATTGACCCCGCCGGGGTTGTATTGGCGGCTTGATGTCAACTCCGGCGGGTCAAGGGGGTATCGCCGGGGCAGGACCAGGAGTTTTTCCGCTTTTTGTATTCTGAAATTTCGCATGAAGAGTCCCAGGATATCGGGCCGGGCCAGGGTGACCCCGGTAAAATGAAGATATCCCCGGTAATTGGGCGTAAAATCCGATGCAATGCTAAGGGTTTCCCCGGGGGGCAGGTCCGGCAGAATGATCGGTCTGAGCCTTGCTTTTCCGGACTTGAGGATCAGCCAGGCCCACCGATAATACAGGGTCTTCCTGTCCCAGGCGTTTCGCAGATGCTCATAGGGCTCCTTTCTGGTCAACAGGGTATTCAGATCCGGCCGTGGATCAGCCGGGTCCTCATACAGGATAATCCCCCTTTCCGGTTTTTGGCCCAGGTTGGTGATTTCAATTGAATATACACTCTTTTCCCCCACGGTTCCATAGGCGGGAAGGATATGCCTGAGCCTGAGCCTGGGCCGGAAGGGCATCAGGCTCAGGACGGCGGATACGAAAAGAAGGGAAAGGCTCAAGGCCATGACCTGGTAAAGGGTGGTTTTATACATGTTCAGCCCGAAAAGGGCCGTGATGCAAAAAACAGCCGTCATCACGGCCCCGGCCGGGGTGATATGCCGTTTCACCCGGAATGAAACCCAATGAAGCAGCGAATAGGACCGGTATAAAAACCTTGGCATCATCATTCTTCAGGACCCATCCTTATCCATCCTCATACAGGAACCGGAATGGATGTTAAGATCTCTTCCACAAGGGCTCGGGCGGACACACCGGAAAATTTCAGCCTTGGGTCTAAAATCAGCCGGTGGGCCATGACCCGGACCGCGATCTCCTGGATATGATCCGGCCCCACAAAATCGGTTTTATCAAAAAGCGCCAGGGCCTGGGCCGTTTTCATCAGGGCGATGGATGCCCTGGGGCTTGCACCCAGAAGCACTCCGGGTTTTTCCCGGGTGGCCGTCACCAGGGCCACAATATACTCTTTTAATTCCTTTGAAACAAAAACCTCGCCGACAAGCCGGCGAAGTTTAAGCCCCTCTTCCAGGCTGACGCAGGGCAGAACCGAATGAATGGGATGGGCCAGGCTTTGTTCGGAAAGGATCAGAACCTCGGTTTCCCAGGTCACATACCCCAGTTCAAGCTGCATGGCAAACCGGTCCATCTGGGCTTCGGGCAAAGGATAGGTTCCCCTGGATTCAATGGGGTTCTGGGTGGCAATGACAAAAAACAGATCTTCCAGGTTTAACAGATTGCCGTCAATGCTCACCTGGCCCTCGGCCATGGCTTCCAGCAGGGCGGACTGGGTCCTGGGCGATGCCCGGTTGATCTCATCGGCCAGAAGGATATGGGTAAACACAGGACCCTTGTGAAGCTTGAATTCTTTTTTGGCCGGGTCAAAGATGGAAACCCCCAGGATGTCCGAAGGCAACAGGTCCGGGGTAAACTGGATGCGCTTGAACCGGGCATCCATGCTTTTGGCAAGGGCTTTGGCAAGGGTGGTTTTCCCGGTTCCGGGATTGTCTTCCAGAAGGATATGCCCGCCCCCGGCAAACCCGGCCAGGATATAGCGGATATTTTCCTTCTGGCCCTTGATCACGGTTTCGATATTGGCTGATAATCGCATGAACAGCTCATGGGCGAAAAGAAGGTCGGATGTTTCCATAGGATTTCCTTTGAATCGGAATTTGTTATTGTCGTTTATGTTTTCATTACCACGATTCCGAGGCATTCACAACCATGCTGAAACGCGGGAAACGGGAGTAAAATGCTTAAATTACCGTCACTGTAATGATATGGGCGGTAAAGGGAACGGCAAAGCCGGAGCCGGACCCATAGGCCAGCACGGACCTTTCAATCTCCCTTTGGATGGTCCGGAGAACCTCAGGTTTCTGGGCCCTGAGAACAGCCGAGGTCCTGACCCCTGCATGGAGTTCCGCTTCAAAAAGAAAGGAGGGGGTCGGAACTTCCCAAAGACGGGTTTTGGATTGAAATACCAAGGAACCGGCTTTAAAACCGGCCTCAACCAGCTCATGCCCGCATTCTTCAGCGCTTCCGAAAATAAAATAATCAGGCCCCGGAGGCAATGGGACATCCAGGTCTGCATGGGCTTTAACCGCATCATGGACCATGCCCGAGCCGGGATTGGATTCCGGACCGGCCCATAGGGTGAACCCGAAAATTCCCCCTGGCTTTAAAACCCTTTTTGTTTCGCGGAAAACCGCTCTCGGGTCGGACATATGCGGCAAGCCGAAATTCATGACAACGGCATCAAAGGAATGATCCTGAAACTCAAGGGCCCGGGCATCCCCCTCACAAAACCGGATCAATGGAAGCCGCTGTTTCGCCCTCCGGATCATTTCAGACGAAAAATCCACCCCCAGGGGAATGGCACCCCTCTCAAAGGCGGCCTCAGATGCATAGCCCGGCCCGCAGGCCAGATCCAGGAGCCGTGTTCCCCCGGCAACCCCAGCGGCCTGGACCAGGTCAAGGGCAAAGGGGCGGGTCAGACCTCTCCAGGCGGAATCGTAGGCAGCAGCCGCGCGCTGCCAGCCTTCCTGCTGGAATCTGTGATAAAGGTCTGTTTCCGAATTCATAGGGGCAGCCGGACAATGAATTTAGTTCCGGAAGAAGGGCTTGACTCAACGCTGATCTCCCCTCCATGGTCCTTGGTAATGATAAAATAGGATATGCTCAGTCCCAGGCCGGTTCCGAGGCCCACGGGTTTTGTCGTGAAAAAGGGTTCGAAAATTCTCTTCCGGGTTTGTTCATCCATGCCCGGCCCATTGTCTTCGATTTCGGCAAACACCATGTTTTTTTGTTCATCAAATCCTGTTTTCAGTATGAACACAGGATCTTTTACCCCGGCCGCCTGCATGGCCTGGGCCCCATTACTGAACAGGTTCAAAAAAACCTGCTGGATTTTCGCGGCTTCACAAAGAACGAGGGGAATTTGGGGTTCATACTCTTTTTTGATTTTTATCTTTTTAAAATCATAGTTTTTCTTCAGGTCAAAGTCCGTCTCAGCCAGTTCCAGGGTTTTATCCAGAAGATCCGCCATGGAATGGGAGGATACCTGGCGGGCGTCGCTTTTACGGACAAACCCGAGCATGTTCCGGACGATATCGGCCATACGGCTGCCGGAGCTTTTGATGGTTTGCGCCATATCCGGAATGCTTCGTTTCTCAAGGTATCGTTTCAAGGCCTCCATATCCAGCCCGACTTCCTCTGCCGCTTGGCGGTTGGCCGGGAGTTGTGTATCCGTCAAACGCCGGATCATGAGTTCGGCATTCTGGATCACCCCGGCCAGGGGATTATTGATCTCGTGAGCCATACCGGCCGCGAGCCCGCCGACAAACATCATCTTTTCCGATTGAATCATCATTTCCTGGGCCAGTTTCAGCTCGGAAATATCCCTTGTGACGGACAATATCACATTTTCGCCCTTGACGCACAGGATGCGGGCAGACATAAGACCGATAGCGATTTCCCCGCTTTTCCGGAGAAATTGAGCTTCCAGATTTTTGATGCGGCCTTTTTTCATAAGGCCATCCACCATGCGCTTTCTATCCCTCGGGTCTTTCCAGATATTAATATCCAGCGAACTCTTACCGATAACATCATCGCGGGTGTATCCGGTCAATTCCGTAAATCCTTCATTGATGTCAATATACACCCCGTCAAGCGCCCTGCTCAGGCTGATGGCATCCGGGCTGGTGTGAAATACCATGCGAAACCGCTCTTCACTCTCCCGCAAAGTCTCATTCTCAAGCCTTAATGCGCCGATATCCCGGCCCATGCCTTCAGTCACCAGGATCTTTCCCTCCATATCAGCCCGATAAAAATCCAGGGGGTTTTCAAGATTTTTCATTTTCTCATCCTTCTGCAAAAGGCGACTCAACTGAAATTCCTGATCAAATTCAAATATTAATGGGCTATCATAACTCATATTACCGCCACAATCACTAATTATATTCAGTCTTAAAAAACCGGTTTAATTCCCCCGGATCAAGTTGAAAAAAATTAAGAAAAGGATTGACTTTTGACGGCTAGTCCTATCCAATCTTTTGAGGGTCAGGCGGTTATCTGAAAACTTCGATGAGCCGCTGCTTCAGAAATTTTTAAGCCGGTCAACAGGCGTAGCCATGGGGGATGATGATGAACAAACGAAGACAATCCATTTTTCTGATGATCCTTTTCTGTATGGCCGGATTTTTAGGTTGTCAGGATGAAAAAATTCTGGTGCCCGTCCCTCCGGTGGTGCTGAATGTGGATGACAAGGAAGTGGTCTTCGGCTCTTCCCTCGCCTTGCAGGGCCATGCCGGGTATCTGGGCCAGGAGACCCTCAAGGGCGCAATGTGTTATCTCAAACATGTCAATGAAAAGGGCGGGGTCCATGGACGGGCCATCCGCCTCATCACCCGGGACGACAGTTATGACCCGCCCAAATGCCTGGCCAATACCCAGCGGTTTATCATTGAAGACCAGGTATTCGGCCTTTTCTGCTATGTGGGCACACCCACCACCGTAAAAATTCTCACCCTGGTGGAAGAGGCCAAAATTCCCCTCCTGGGCATGTTCACCGGCGCCAATGCCCTTCGTGATCCCTTTCTGCCCTATGTCATCAATGTCAGGGCCTCCTATTACCAGGAAACGGGAATAGCCGTGGACCATATGGTAAAGGATCTGGGACTCAGCAAAATTGCGGTGTTCTATCAATATGACGCATTCGGATTCGACGGTCTTACCGGAACCGAACTGGCCCTCAAACGGTATCGTCTTGAGCCTGTGGCCCGGGGAAGCTATGTCCGGGGGACCCACGATATCAAGGAAGGGCTTGAAAAGATCATGGAGTCCGGGGCCGAGGCCGTGGTCATGATCGGCACCTCAGACCCCTGCGCCAATTTTATCCGCAAGGCCATGCAGAATGATTTTTCTCCCATTTTTTACATGGTCTCCTTTGTCGGGGCAAAGGAATTGTCCAGGAATCTGATGGATACGGATACCACCGGGATGGATATTCTCATGTCCCAGGTGGTTCCGCCACCCAGGGCGCCGGATGGCGGTATCGCGCCCAGCGCCGTTGAATTTGCCCGGCTCCTGGCCCGGCATTATCCCGGAGAAGAACCGAATTTTGTGGGGTTTGAAGGATATATCAATGCCAAGGTCCTGGTGGAGGGACTGGAGCGGGCCGGAAGGGACCTGACCCGGGAATCCTTTCTATCGGCCATTAATTCCATGACCGATTTTTCCCTGGGGTCGGATGTACGGCTATCCTTTGGCCCCAAAGACCACCAGGGAATGGACACCATTTATTTCACACGACTACAGAAGGGCCGGTTTACCCTGCTGGCCGACTGGACACAATTGACCGGGGGAACGGGCAAATCAACGGGAGAGGATAAATAAAATGATCCGCTATTACGAACAGGTCTCGTTGAAAAACCAGATTTTTGTCACCATCCTGCTGGTCATTCTCATCATCAGCGCCACCATTGCCCTTCTGGCCCGCTGGATTCTCATCTCGGGGCTGACCAAGGAGCTGGAGCTGCGAGGGATCGCCGTGGCCCATTCCATTGCCGAGCGGGGTGCAGGGTTCGTGCTTGAGAAAAATTCCCCGGAGCTGCTGACCCTTATTTTTGATGAAGCCAGGCTCAGGGAACGGCAGCACATGATTAATTATATCTACGTCCTGGATCAGAGCGACCAGGTCATCTCCCATACCTTTACCATCCCCTTTCCTTCTGAATTCAGCAAAGTTAATCCCATGCCGGAAAATGCCTCTCACGGCGTCCGGTTGGTGGAGCACGGGGTCGACACCTCCTACGACATCGTCGTGCCCATGAACGAAGGGCTTTACCGGATCGGAACAGTTCATGTGGGCCTGAGCAAAGAGCATATCGACAAGCTGGTCTCAAAGCTCAGGTTTATGTTCCTGGGATTTATTTCTGCGGTGATCATCATTATTTTTTTGGTCAGCCACCGGATCTCACGGCATATTACCATGCCCATCACACGGCTCACCCGGATCTCGGACGAACTGAGCCGGGGAAATTTTGATTTTAATCTCAACCCCGAAGGCAATACCGTTGACCTGGAAGAAACTTTAGAATGGGGGGCCACCCATTGCCCGGCCTATAAAGACACCAATATGCCCTGCCGGCATTTTGACCAGCAGAGCCGGCATTTCAGAACCCGGGATGCCGCCGGCGAAGAAGTGTGCCGGGACTGTCTTTTTTACCGCAAAAATCAAGGCCGGGACGAAGTCACCCAGTTGGCCGATTCTTTCCTGAACATGGTCTGGTCCATCCGGCTTTATCGAAAACGGCTCCAGGAGTCGGAATTAAAATACCGCTCCCTCTTTGATTCGGCCCCGAATCCCATTTTTGTGGTGGATGCCGCCACGGAAACCATTCTGGATGCCAATCCCCGGGCTGAAGAGCTCTATGAATATCCCCTTGAAGCCCTTTTCGGCATGCCCTTTCAACGACTGGGGCAGGATCATATCAAAGATTCCCCCATTGCCGTCCAACCCTATGGAAACACGGAGGATTCAGGGCCTGCAAGAGACTATGTCTATTACCCGAGGATCCTGCATCTTAAAAACGGGGGCCACCCCTTTTATGTGAATATGCACGCCTGTCCCATCAGCTACGGCGGCCGCCAGGCCATTGTGGTGGCCATCACCGATATTACGGAGATGATTGAAAAGGATGCCCAGCTCGTTCAGGCGGCCAAAATGAAAACCCTTGGGGAAATGAGCGCCGGTATTGCCCATGAGATCAATCAGCCCCTGAATACCATTAAAATGGGCAGCGAATATCTGACCCTGCTCCTGGATCAGAAAAAGACCATCACCGAAGAACAAATCCGGGATATGGTCACGGAAATCAGCGAACAGGTGGACCGGGCCACGGAGATCATCAATAACCTTCGTGCCTTTGGCCGGAAATCCGATCTGGCCATGGAGCTGGTCAGCATGAAGGAACCCATCCAGGGGGTTCTCTCCATCATCGGCCGCCAGTTTTCCATCCAGCGAATTGCCATCCGCCTGGATCTTGCCGATAATCTGCCCCTGGTGAAGGCCCAGAACAATCATTTGCAGCAGGTGTTTTTTAATCTGCTCAACAATGCCAGGGATGCCATCCAGGAAAAGATGGAAACCGAACCTGATCTTTACGGAGACATTCTTGTAAGAACCTATGCAGAGGACGGTAAGGTGGTGGTCAGCGTAATGGATAACGGTTCCGGAATCCCGGAACCGGTCCGGGACAAAATTTTCGAGCCTTTTTTCACGACCAAGAAAACCGGGAAGGGCATGGGCCTGGGGCTGGCCATTACCTACGGAATTGTCCGGGATTATGGCGGAACCATTAAAATCGACAGCACCCCCGGCAAGGGAACAACCTTTAATCTGATATTTTCAGCAGTGTAAGGCAGGATCATGATTCACCCCAATATAAGGGCAGGGCTAAAATGACAGACAACGAAGAGACGAAACCGGAAAAAATTCTGGTCATTGATGATGAAAAAGCAACTTTGAAAATGTTCAGGCTGTTTCTGGACCTTTACGGGTTTGACATTCATACGGCAGAGTCGGGCGAAGAAGGGCTTGAAATCTTTGACCGGGAAAAACCCGGCATCGTGCTCACCGATATCAAAATGCCGGGAATGGACGGCATTGAAGTCCTCAAAGAGATTAAACGCCGGGCCCCCCAAACCGAAGTTATTGTCATCACCGGCCACGGTGATATGGATCTGGCTATCCAGGCGCTGAACCTGGATGCCGCAGATTTTATCAATAAACCCATTCAGCGGCTGAGCCTGGAAAACGGGCTGGCCAGGGCCCGGGAACGTCTGAAAATCGCCCGGAGCCTTCAGGATCAAGTCAACAGCCGGATGGCCGACAGCAACCTGGTCATCCGGCTTCAGGGCCATATCAGCGCCAAGAGTGAGCAATACCTTAAAGATGCCTATGCAGACGCGGTGCCAAAAGGTGCAAAGCGCGTGATCTTTCATTTTGACGACAGTACCTCTGTGAACGGAGCAGGCATTGCCATTTTAACCCAATTGGTGCTGGACAGTGAAAAGCAAGGCATTGAAATCCTCATGGCCGGTGTGCCGGAGAATTTCAAACGGGTATTTGATATTGTGGGCCTAAGCCGCAGGGTCAGACTCTATGACACCATGGAAGAAGCCTGTGCAACAGAATAAACCCAAAGGAGGCCGGAATGAAACAATTTAGGACATCTCTTCTCTTGCTGTTACTGATTCTCTTTTTCTCGGCAGCCTCAGATGCCGATACTTCTCTTCCTGAACCGGGCAAAAAACTTGTTTCCCTGAGGCTGCCCGCACCAGCAGACCCGGCCGGGAAAAAAAGTTTGGGACTGGTCGGCTCTGTAACCGAATTTGGGATTTCCGATCTTAAAACCGAGCTTATCCTGATGGAGGTCATCGGGGTCTATTGCCCCCAGTGTTTTAAACAGGCCCCGGAATTCAATAAATTGTACGAGCGCCTGAACAAGGGAAAAATGAAGGGCCGGGTGGCCATGTTTGCTTTGGCGGCCGGGGGTACGGACCCGGAAATAGAGCAGCTCATTCAAAGCGGGCAATACGCTTTTCCCGTGGTGGCCGACATGAAATATGAAGCCCACAAGCTCCTGGGAGAACCCAAAACCCCCTTCACCATCCTCTGCCGTCCGGACGGGTCCGTTCTTTATACCCATCTTGGGATTATCACGGATATTGATGCCTTTTATGCAGAGATCAAAGGATTCCTCAGCAAGTAATGACGCCCTCTTTGCCCCATGATGGTGACCGCAAAGACTATCATCTTGCCGTCATCCGGGAAACCGCTGCCGAACTCGGCCATACGCGCCGGCCCGGCCGGATTTTAACCTCCTTTCTCATGTCGGCCCAGGGGGGCCTGGGGGCCCTGGGCGGGTTTGCCGCCCTTACGGACAAAGCTTCTGAAATAACCCATCTCATTGTCCGGGGGGATGAAAAGGTGGGTCCCGAAGAGATCAAAAGCCTGATCAAAACCGCGACGGCCAAGGCCGAACCGTCCAGCTTTTTTATATCCATGGACGGTTCTTTGTCCCAAGGATTTGCCCTCATTCTTGCCTGCCCCCTGGAGGACGACCGGCTGGCCTTCCTGGGGCTGGCGCCGGCCATGCACGGCCGGGACTATGACCCAGATGACCGGCAACTTCTGATCAGTCTTTCCTCTCTTTTCCAGATCAGCCTCAATTCCGCACTTTTTTCCACCCGGGTGGAACTGTTAAATACCGAGCTTGAAAAACGGAATACGGAACTGGACCGCCAGGTATTTTATCTCAACGGGCTCAAGGAATTGTCCATGGAGGCGGGAGAATCTGTTGATGTTGAAAAATTTCTGGCCGCTTTTCTGCCCACCCTTTTGGGACGGTTTTCCCGGTCCCAGGGCATGGTGGTCCTTCACAACAGAACCGACAACGCCGTCTGGTTAAAAACCATGGGCATCGAGCCTGAACCGGCCCTGGCCGCTTTGCCCGTGGACCGGCTCCTGTTTCTTTGTCTGGCCGGGGTGGAAAACAAACATATCCAACCGCTTCAGGCAGAGCCCGTGGTTCAGGTGGAACCGCTTTTCCCCCTGGTTCCCGGCTTTGCACCGGAAAGTGCCTTTCTCTTTCTGGTCAAAGATCAGATGTACGGCGCCATCCTTCTCGGTCCTCCCCTGGAGGACCATAAATTCTCAGACCCGGAAAAAAAACTCTTGTCCGCCTTTGTGGCCCAGTCGGTTCTCCATCTTAAAAATGCAGACTCCTTTGCCGCCATTGTGGCCTTAAACCGGAACCTGGCTGAGCAGAACCAGGCCTTGAGGGACACCATTGACGAGCTGACCCAGGCCGAGCAACGCATCAGCGTCCTTGAATCGGCGGCCCGGCAGATCGCCCGGATGGTCAGCCACAATGCCGAGAGAATCATGCAGGTGCGTCTCCTGGATTTTATCCTGATCATCGGGATCAGCCTCGCTCTGGGCAGCCTCTTTAACCTTCAAAATCCCAAGGGCTTATCCTTTTTTCCCCTGCCGAGACCCGAAGCAGTCAAAACCGTCACAGTACCCGAGGCTGTCCGGCTGTTGTCACGGGAAAAGGCCCTCCTGATAGACGCAAGGCCCAGGGAATTCTTTGAGCTGGGGCATGCCCCTGGGGCCATCAATGTCCCTCCCTCTCTTTTTGATGCTCTGTACACAGCAAATTTCAATGCAGAAGATCCGGAACGCCCGCTGATCATCTACGGCAGAACCGTCAGCCGTCTTTATGATGAGATGACGGCCCGCAAATTTATCAACCGGGATCACGAAGAGGTGCATCTCTTTCTCGGAAAGCCGGGGGATCTGTCTGCAAAAGGGGAGGCCCCATAAGATGCGAAACCGCATTTCAATCTGGATCAGGCACCCGGCCTTGGCGCTCATGGCCCGGTTTTATCTCGGGGGGATTTTTATTTATGCAAGCCTGAACAAGATCAATTTTCCTGCGGAATTTTCAGACAATATTGCCGCCTACCTTCTGGTCCCCTATTTCCTTGTGGATCCCATGGCGATTTTATTGCCCTGGATCGAACTTGTCAGCGGGGTCTGCCTTGTGGCCGGCATCCGTGTCAGGGCCTCAGCCGCCATCATCTGCACCCTTTTGGGAATATTCACCCTTGCCGTGACCGTGGTCCTTGTAAAGAAAACACCCATTGACTGCGGCTGCTTTCAGAATGTGGGAGACCCTGTCTCTCTGCTCACCGTGGGCCGGGACCTTCTCTGGCTGGCCATGGGAATTTATGTTTTCAAATACGATCGCTTCATTCACCTGGACCGCCTGTTCATGATCAAACCCGAGGATTTGAACCCATCTTAAAAAACCGATAAGAAAAGGAATCCGGCCATGACGGTTAAAAAAAAGTTTTCATTGAACCTTGGAATTGTGGGAGGCGGCAGGGCTTGCCTGTATTTTCTGAATCTTCTGGAAACGACTTCTTTCCCGGATCTTGATTTAAAAATCATCGGTGTCTGCGATATCAATCCCGAGGCCAAAGGGATGATAAAGGCTGAAAAATCAGGCATACCGACGTTTAAAAATTTCCATGACCTTTTTCAAAACACCACCCCTGATGCGGTTATTGAATTGACGAACAACAAGAGCCTGAGTGAACTGATCACCCTGCGGCCTGATCATGTGGGCGTGATCGAGCATAATATCGGCCGGTTGCTGAGAACCCTGTTTGAAATGAATCAGAATCTGATCAGAACAAAGGAACAGGCTGTTCTGGATAAGGGCTATTATGAGATCCTGTTTCAGCAGACAAATCTCGGCGTTGTCGTGCTGGATTTGGAATTTAATATAGTGGATGCCAACCAGGTCTATCTGGATGCCTGTAAGAAAACCCGAAATGAGGTTTTGGGGGAAAAATGCTTTAAGGTGATTAAAGGCTTTTATGCGCCCTGTCCTTCAGACCTTTCCAATGCCGAATGCCCCCTGATGAAAACCCTAAATACGGGAAAACCGTCCCATATTATTCACGAATATGCCCTATCCGAAGACAAAACAAAGTATTTCAGCATTTCCGCCTACCCCATAAAAGGCCTGGACAATAAAATCACCCATATCATCGAGCTCTGGCAGGATATGACATCCGAGATCACTGAAAAATGGGAAAACAAGGTCAAGAGAATCCATTCCGACATGAAAAAAATTATCCAGGAGGACAGGCTGGTGGCCTTGGGAAAACTGGTGGCCAGCAGTGTCCATGAGATCAACAATCCCATCCAGGGACTTTTGACCTTTGGTTATATCATTAAAGATATGGCCAAAAAGGTTGTTCTGGACAAAAAAGACATGGAGCATCTCAGGGAATTCAGCGACCATATGACAAGGGAGCTGGAAAGATGCGGGAATATTGTTTCAGGGCTTCTTGCTTTTTCACGGGAATCTGTGCTGGAATTTAAAAATACCGATATTAACGATCTTCTTCAAATGGTCCTGTCCCTGACCCGTCACAAACTTGAACTTTCCGATATTAAACTGGAAACCTCCCTTTGCCTTGACCCCCTTATTGTTTATGGGGATAAGAATCAATTGCAGCAATGCTTTTTAAATCTTATCTTTAATGCCATCGATGCCATGCCAAAAGGCGGAAAAATGAGCATCTCCTCAGGCATCAAAAAGGATCAAAAAGAGGTGTGGATTAAAATCAATGACAATGGCTGCGGCATCAGTGAGCAGGATATGGAGCATATCTTTGATCCGTTTTTCACGACCAAGGAAGAAGGCGGCACCGGGCTCGGTCTTTCCATCGTTTACGGGATTATAAAGGATCATAAGGGAGATGTCGGTGTGGAAAGCAACCCGGGAAAGGGGACTTCATTTTTGATTTCTCTTCCCTGCGTGAATTAAGGTTGCCGGTATCAACAAGCATTTCAGGAGTAAATGATGAATCAGAATATGAAAATACTGATTGTGGATGATGAGCTGGTGGTCAGGGAATCGCTCTATCACTGGTTTTCCAGGGAAGGCTATGAAACCGGAACTGCTGAAAACGGAAATGAGGCCCTGCAAAAGCTTTCCAAAGAAAATTTCGATACTTTGTTTGTGGACATGAAAATGCCGGGGATGGGCGGTTTTGAACTGCTTGAAACCGTCAAAAAGCTTTATCCGGATACTGCTGTTGTGATCATCACCGCCTACGGCTCCATTGACAGCGCGGTCCAGGCCATAAAAATAGGCGCATCCGACTATTTGCTCAAACCCTTTAAGCCGGACCAGCTTTCCCTGGTCATGGAGAAAATATCGCAACAGCTTAAACTCACTTCAGAATATAAATACCTCAAAGGGCAAATGGATAAAATCTCCCGGTTTGACAATATCATCGGACAATCCGACCCAATGAAAAAAATATATTCCGTCATTGAAGAGGTAGCGAAAACCGACGCCCCCATCCTTATCCTGGGCGAAACCGGAACCGGAAAAGAACTCATCGCCAAGGCCATCCATGTTAAAAGCCTGAGAAACAACCTGCCGTTTGTTGCCCTGAATTGCGGCGCCTTTCCCGATTCCCTTCTGGAAGCGGAATTGTTCGGGTACGCCAAAGGCGCCTTTACAGGAGCCGCCCACAGCCGTAAGGGATTCTTTGAAGTCGTGTCCGGAGGCACCCTGTTCCTGGATGAAATCGGCGAGATTTCCCGGAAAATGCAGGTTGATCTTCTCCGGGTGCTCCAGGAGAAAAAGATAACCCGCCTGGGCGATACCCATCCCATTGATGTGAATTTCAGATTGCTGTCCGCCACCCGGCAGGACCTTCAGACCAAGATTCAGGAAGGGCATTTCAGAAGCGATTTTTTTTACCGGATCAATATCATCTCCATTGAAATTCCTCCCCTTCGGGAGAGAAAAGAGGATATCCCTTTGCTGGTGTATCATTTTCTTGAAAAATACAGCCAGGAAACCACAAAAAAAATTGATAGCGTAGACAAAACAACCCTTGACCATCTTAAAGCCTATCCCTGGCCCGGTAATGTCCGGGAGCTTGAAAATGCCGTTGAGCGGGCGGTGGTCCTTTCAAAATCAAGAACCCTGACCTTAAAGGATTTCGATTTTCTTAAACTCGCTCCTGACCTTTCGCCTCCTTCATACGAAACCCTGTCCCTGCAGGATATGGAAAAACGGCATATTGAAACTGTTTTACGGAATAACGACTGGAATATTTCCAGATCCGCAGATATTCTCGGGGTCAGCAGAGCCACCCTCCACCGGATGATCAACCGCCATGGCACGGAAAAGCCGTGAAATAGACCGGGACGGTTTCTGCCTGGGGATTCAGCCTATCGGAGAAATCGATCCCGGATATTTAAAAATACTCGCCGGCTCCTTTTTAGGGGAATTGGGTATCCGCACGCTTATCCTTCCCGGCCTTGCCCAGCCGGACTATGCCTTTGACAGCAGAAGGATTCAATATGATGCCGGAATCATTATCACCAGGCTGGAAGCCATGGAATTCAAAGGATGCCGTTGCGTCATCGCGCTGATGGATGCCGACCTGTTTATCCCGGTGTTTTCCTTTGTCCTGGGCGAAGCCAGGATGGGAGGGGACCACGCCCTGGTCTCAATTTTCAGGCTTCAGGGAAACCGTTCAGGTATCGTCAAGGTGGCGCTCCATGAATTCGGCCATCTCATGGGCCTGGACCATTGCCATGAAGATACCTGTGTCATGAAATTTTCAAAAAACGTTGAACAACTGGATTCCATTTCCAGTATGTTCTGCAATTATTGCCTGGACCAGATCCGGTACGGCATTCGAAAAAAACCGGAGAGGCCGTAAATTAATTAACTTACGGCCTCTCGGTTCACCAAAAGTGAAACATAGGGGATCATGATTTAAGAAAAGTATGAACCAGGTTGTCCCATCCGATTTCCGGGTTGAATCCGTAGAAGTCACTGACAGGCTCCCCACCGGTGGCGGCAAGTCTTGCATATTCCGGCCCCATCATCTTTATGAGCTTGGAATTCTCTTTTTCCATCCACCGGATACCGGCATCCCCGAATTTAAGCTTTCTTAAATCCTTTAAAGGGGCTTCGGGTTCCACAATGAACAGCCACCCCTCCTGGTAAGGATCATCATGCATAAGGCCCGGATTGCCCCTGGCTCTCTGGTTGACGGAAAGCACGGTCCCTGAAATGGGAGACAGAACATTTGCTCTGTGGTTGTCCTGGGCAATGGCCCAACCGGGTTCTCCTTTTTCCATATGTTTTCCGATGTCCATGGCTTCGGGAAGAAATTCAGCCTTTCCGAAAAGCTTCATGACAAAGGCGTCAAAACCGATACGGGCCATCCCCCCATGTTCGATCCGGACCCAGGTATGGCCGTCGTGATAATAATACTCTTGGGCAAGGTCAAATCCGGATACATTGACATATTCAGGCATGGATTGGGCCTGTGAGATTTCGATATCGTCCAGCATCTGGTCAAAGGCGCAGGTCCCGCATTCGTAATTGTGGATGCAGATTTTGGGCTGGTTGATCCGCCCGGTCAATACGTGACGGCAGGGCCTGGATGCGCCGTCGTAATTTTTCTTAAAATAAGCGGACCAAGTGGACCCCGACATGGCCGCCTTTTCTCCCATGGCCTTGGTCATGGCCTTGTCGAATTTGCAGTCAAAGCAGTCGTAGGCCCTGTTGCAGGTATGAAGCGCAACAATCCCCGCCTTCATCCAGATGCATTCATCCTCAATGATCCGGAACCCCTGTATCCCTTTTTTTCCATTCATGGTTTTCATTTTAGGCCCTCCTTTTTCGGGTTGTTTGAGAAGTGATTCGATTTTCGTTTAATATGCTTTATTGCAATGGCTGTGCCTGAAAAGGAAAAAGGAAGGATATGGACTGTATCTATCTGTAAATACTTAATATATTTTATTTATCGGAGTTGAAAGGCCCAGGGGATTGAATTTTGGATCACTGTCGCACAATATCACAGGGTTTGGGTTTTCATCCCCAGGTATTCATTGATTACAATGCAATAACAAGGGCTTAGACAACTGCCGCAAAATGATACATCCTCTGTATCCTTTTGATCTAGTCAGGGGGCGTTCGGGCTATTGAAGTTTATAATCCGGACTTAAACGGATTATTCATGGCGCAGGGCTTCAATGGGGTCCAGATGGGCCGCTTTCCTGGCCGGGAAATACCCGAAGACCACGCCCACACCTGCGGAGAATAAAAATGAAACCACAATGATGCTAATATTCAGGATAAAGGGGACCTTGAGGGCCCCTGCACCGGCGGCAGAGGCGGCAATGCCGAGGATGATGCCGATAATACCGCCAAAGCAGGAAAGCACCACGGCCTCAATGAGAAACTGCATGAGAACCTGTTTTTCCATGGCGCCGATGGCCAGGCGGATACCGATTTCCCGGGTCCGCTCCGTCACCGAAACCAGCATGATGTTCATGATGCCGATCCCCCCGACCAGCAGGCTGACGGCAGCCACGGCCCCCAGGAGGGCGGTCAGGAGCCGTGTGGTCCCAGTCAGGGTTTGAACGATTTCCTGCATGTCCCGGACCATAAAATCGTCTTCCTCATTTTTCCCGGCCTGGCGCCGCTGGCGCAGCAGGCTTTCAATATTCGCCTTCACCTTTTCCGTTGAAACGCCGTCCATGACGGATACGGAGATGGAATTGACATCGGTATTGCCTGCCAGCCGCCGCTGGACTGTCCGCAGCGGCAGGAGCACAAAATCATCCTGATCCGACCCAAACCCGGACTGGCCCTTGGATTTTAAAACCCCGATAATCTGGCAGGAAATTTTTTCAAGCCGGATGGTGCTTCCCAAGGGGTCCTGCCCTCCGAAAAACTGTTTCCGGATCGTGTCGCCGATAATGCAAACGGCTGCCCCGGCCCTCAATTCCCCGTCATTAAACAGGCGGCCGTCGGCAAGGGTCCAGTTTCTCACCGTAAGATAGGCATTGGTGCTTCCCGTAATGAGGGTGGCCCAGTTATCGTTTCCCCGGATGGCCTGGGCCGAACGGCTGGTGACGGGAGCAACCCCTGCCAGTCCGGAAATTTCCCTTTCAATAGCGTCTGCATCGGCAATCTTGAATTTCGGGGCTCCTGACCGGGTTCCCCCCGGACCCCGGAAGCTTTGCCCGGGATAGATGTCGATGAGATTGCTCCCAAGGCTGGATATCTCATTGGCCACCTGCCGGGTGGCCCCGTCCCCCACGGTTACCATGGTAATCACCGCAGCTACCCCGATGACAATGCCCAGGATGGTCAGGGAGGATCGCATGACATTGCGCCGGATTTCGCGCAGGGCAATGAGAATGGTTTCAAGAAACATGGTCCGCCTCCCTGCCGGGTCCTTCGTTTTCAATACATCCGTCCCGGAACCGGATAATCCGTTTGGCATAGGCGGCCATGACCGCATCATGGGTCACCATGACCACCGTAAGGCCCCGGTCCTCATTAAAGACCGTCAGAAGGTCCATGATTTCCCGGCTGCGGGCCGAATCCAGGTTGCCGGTGGGTTCATCGGCAAAAAGGACAAAGGGCTCCGTGACAATGGCCCGGGCAATGGCCACTCGCTGCTGCTGGCCCCCGGAGAGTTCCGCCGGGGTATGGGTTTCCCATCCGGCAAGGCCCACCCGGTCAAGGGCCTGCCGGGCCCTTTGGCGACGCTCTCTGGCGCCGGTTCCCCGGTAGATAAGGGGAAGTTCCACATTTTCCAGGGCCGAGGTCCGGTTTAAAAGATTGAATCCCTGGAATACAAAACCCAGATAGTGACGCCGTAAAAGGGCCAGTTGGTCCCGGGAAAGCCCTCCCACATCCACACCTTTAAACCGGTATATGCCCGATGAAGGGGTATCCAGGCAACCCAGGATATTCATGCAGGTGGATTTGCCCGACCCGCTGGGACCCATCACGGCCACAAAATCCCCCTCCCGGATACTCACATCAATGCCCTGAAGAGCTGTTACTTCGGCCGTACCGCTGCCATAACGCCGGGTCACGGCCTGGAGTTCGATGAGCGGGCCGCTGTTCTGGGATGCGGCAAAGGACGTTGCCATCATTCCTTCCCCAGGGTTTCCACGATGAGGACCATACCCGGTGTTACCTCGGGGCCGGTGATGACGGTCATGATGCCGTCGCTCTCTCCGGCCGTGACAAAAACTTCAACCGGCTGCCCGTCCTTCAGGGTCCAGACCCTTGATTTTTTTCTCTCGGATTTGATAAATTCTTTTTGCGGCATCCGGGCTCTCCGGGGCCTTGGGAAAAGTTTACCGATGATACTGCTGTTCCCGCCCGAAGGGCCTTTCTCTGTGGCGGGCGGGGTATAGCGCAGGGCTGCATTAGGCACCAAAACCGTATTTTCAATTTCATTGACCGTGATTTTCACCGTGGCCGTCATGCCGGGCCTCAGCAGCAAATCCGGGTTATCCACACTCAGGATGGTCTCATAGGTGACCACGCCGCTGACGATTTTTGACCCGTACCGGACCTGGGTGATCCTGGCCGGAAAGCTGATATCCGGATAGCCGTCCACGGTAAAGACGGCTCTCTGTCCCGCTTGTACACGGCCCACATCAGCCTCGTCAATATCCACCGATAATTCCATCCGGGCCAAGTCTTCGGCCAGGGTAAATAAAATCGGGGCCTGGAGAGAGGCGGCAACGGTCTGGCCCGGTTCAATGGACCGCTTCAGGACGATGCCGTTAATGGGGGAATAGATAAGGGTTCTGGATAAATCCGTCTCAAAGGTCTTGAGGGCTGCCCGGGCCTGGGACACTGCTGCAATTGAGGCTGTTTCGTCGGCCAGGGCCCGCTCATGGGCAGCCTCGACCGTATCGAGATCCCGTTTAGACGGGACCTGGTTGTTGCTCAATCGCCTGGATTCTCTGATCCGGGCCAGTTCATTCCTGGTCTCCCGGACCGTTGCCCGGATCTGTTTGACCCTGGCCTGGGCCGACTCCAGGGAGGCCTTGTACTGTTGAACCTGGGTCTCCAGCTTGACCGTGTCCAGCCTTGCCAGGACCTGGCCAGCTTCCACCCGGTCGTTAAAATCGACTTCAACGGTCCGGATAATCCCGGAAAGCTCGGACCCGACATCCACCTGGTTGGTGGGTTGCAGGGTGCCCGTGGCCGCCACCGTGATCACAAGATTGCCCTGCCCTGCCGTTTCGGTTTTATATTCGGTCTTATCCTCGCTTTTGCCCGTTCCCCACCGGATCACACCAAAGACCAATGCTGCCGCAAGTATAAGCCAGAGCGCCCGCATTAGGTAACGTCTGCCGTGTCCCGGACCGGACCCCTTTGCCAGGATTTCGGCAATATCCATATTTTTTTCAGTCTTTACACCATTCATGATTTTTTCATTCCTGTTTCTCAGACCCGGACCCGGCTGAAAATGAGGTCCAGCCTCCCCCAAGGGCTTTATAGAGCCGCACCAGGCCCGATACGATATTCCCCTCGCTCTGGATCAGATTATCTTCAAAGGACAGCAGGGATCTTTGGGCATCCAGCACATCTGTAAAATCCGTCATCCCGGCCCGGTACTGGTCCAGAGCCAAGTCCAGGGCCAGCATGGCCGCCTGCCGGGCCTCCTTCAAATTCTGTTTGCGGATCTGTTCTTCCATATACACGGTCAGTTGATTTTCAACCTCACCCAGGGCAGTGAGAACCACGGATTCATATCGGCCCAGCAATTCTTCCTGCAGGGCGGACTGCACTTCGATATTGCTCCGTATGGACCCTGCCCTGAAAATCGGCCAGGTAATTCGCGGCCCAAATCCCCAGCTCCTGGATCCCGCCAGAAACAACCGGTCTGGGTCAAGGGATTCATACCCAATGGAGCCGGTCAGACTCAGCTTGGGATAGAGGTCTGCCGAGGCCGCCCCGATCCTTGCGGTCTGGGCCGCAAGCTTTCTTTCCGCCCGCCGGATATCGGGTCTTTGCCGCAATACATCCGCCGGCACACCCACGGCAATCTCCGGAGGACAGACCGGAACCGGGCCATGGGTCTTCAAGGCCCCGTGAGCCGAGCCGGGAGCCTCTCCCAAAAGCAGGGCAATGCGGTTTTTTGCCTCTTCCAGGGAGATTCTTAAGACCGGAACCTGGGATCGGGTATTTTCCAGATTATATTTTGCCTGCTGTATCTCCAGCCCGCCGGATAAACCTGAATCGTACAGGGACTGGGCCAGTTCACGGGTCTGGTCCTGGAGGACGATATTTTTTTCAACCACATCCATCCGGGCCTGAAGGACGCGGACATCCGTATAGTTCAGAGCCACCTCGGCAAGGAGGGAAACAAGGACATCCCGCAGATCTTCTTCACCGGCTTCCAGCTCTGCCGTTGCCGCCTCAAGGGACCGCCGGGTTCCTCCGAAAATATCCAGCTCCCAAGCGGCATCCACATCCGCCGAATAGACATCCGTCTCTTTTCCGCTGCCCATTTCCTCACTGCTGCGGCTCTTTCTATAGGACCCGGAGGCATCCAGGGTCGGAAACAGGCCTGCTCTGCTGATATTCCGCCGTGCCCGCTGTTCGCGGATCCTGGCCCGGGCCTGATCCAGATCCGGGTTGTTGACCACCGCCTTTTTCATCAAGTCTGAAAGCATGGGATCATTGAGGGTGGACCACCATTCCGCAAGGACCTCCCGGCCGGGGGCTCGGTGGGTTACACCCATGGATCCGCCATTCCAGGATTCAGGCAGTTTTTGTTCAGGAGGCGCATAATCCGGTCCCACCATCATGCAGCCTGCCGTCACCAAGGCCGCCGACACGGACGAGATCCATAACATCATCTTCCCCGCCCTTTTCCAATATTTCATCCAACGCATCTTCATCAGGGCTTTCATAACATTTTAACGGGGTCATCTCCTATAGATCGCTTAAGATCCGGGACTCATACAAACCCGGTGATGATTGTTCTTTCCACGTTGTATATAGGATTGGATACGGTTTTTTGTCAACGAAAGCATGAATAAAAATTTTTATGGCGGGGAATTATAGATGATAGACGGTTGAAATAAAAAAGGCAGGACCTAAACCCCCAGTCCTGCCTTTAAATCTGATTCAAATAGTTTTACTGTTTTTTTCTGCCGATCCCGGCCAGGCCAATCAGTCCAAATCCGAGAAGGAGCATTGTGGCAGGTTCCGGGTTCGGTAGAATAGGATTTCCAACCGCAAGATTATCCGCTTCAAAGGCATAGCCCGAACTGGTCATAACGATTCTGTCAAATTCGCTAAGATCATAAAAATTCACATAAAGATTGGTTGACGGTGCGGATTGATTCCCGTAACTCACTCCATATTGCCCGGGATTTGTGATATCTGTACCTTTAAAAGAATGTACGAGATCATTTCCGTTATAGAAAGAAAGCGTATTATAACTATCGACAGACCCCCAGAAAAGACCAAAATAAGTATAGGTGGTTGCAAAGGTGGTTGCATAAGAGCCTAAAGGATCTGCCGACATATAGTTTGTGGAATCTTTGGCAGGCATATACAAGCTGTTATAGGGTGCTGCATATTTGCCGGACAATGACCCGGAAACGATATGTCCGCCGCCTGTCCATGCCCATGTTGGTGTATCAAAGGTCTCTATCATCGCTCCGGCAAAAGAAGAGGTCAGCGTCCCGTCAGATGCAAGGGTATGGGTATAATCGATTGTTACGGCATTTGACAGGCTTGAAATTCCAAGGATTAAAAACAAAATTAAAAATAGTTTTTTCATGATTAAATCTCCGTTTATGTGTTAATAGTCTTTTTTTCAAATTTATTATTAGATAATGCAAAGACCATACCATCGGAGATAAATTAAAAAATCACATTAAATCAATATGTTAAAAATAATATACCGAATACGGCTATAACAATATTTTCATAATTAACAGATAAAATGTTACATTTTTTATCCAATATTGATGAAAATTAGTATTAGGATAAAGGGCGGGTTACCGGGTTTCCTTTGTCCGGCTATAGAGGACGCTGATCATTGTCAGACAGACGGCACAAAACATAAAAGCGCTTTTAAATGCCGGCATGCCCAAAGAGGCTTCAGGATAAAGGGTTTTCATCAAAGCCCCCATCCCTTGCAAAAAGACGGCAACACCGGCCATGGTAAAAAAATTAATGGCCGTCATGGCCATGCCTGCATTTTCATGGGGGACCTGTTCCTTGATATGGGCATACATGATTTGACCGGAACCGCTGAACAGGCCGAATCCAAAAAACAGGGCCGAAAGGATCACGGGGCCTGTTTCCGGTGGGAGGAAAGCCAGGCACCATAGGATACCGGCCATGCAGACAACGCCGGGAATAATGATTTTTTTGCGGGAATTAAAAATCATATCCGACAAATATCCGCTTAAAGGGCATCCGATAATCAAACCGATGCTCATCAGCAACAGGATATTGCCGGTGGTTACACTTGAAAGACCGGCCACTTTGGTCAGATAAGGACCTGCCCATAATGCCTGAACCGAAGCATATATGCCGTAACGGCAGAAGGTGGAAAAAGAAATGATCCAGAAATCTTTTTGCGAAAAAAGCATCCGGGCGGTTTTCATGGTATCTCTTATCCCGGGTTTGGAGGTTTTCTGTGCCGCCTTTGTTTTTTGAGCCGCCGGGGTGTCGCTTACCCAAAAAAAGAAAAGAACCATGATCAAAAAAGTGGCTGCGCTCATTGTGATGAATGCATTCCGCCATCCCATTGCCTGAACCATCAATACCAGCGGGGTTGCTGCGGCGATATTACCGGCCGTGCCAAGGGAAACGATCAGGGCCGAAAGGGTCGCAAACTGTTTCGGACTGAACCAGGTGGTGATCAGTTTTAAACCTCCCATAAAATTGCATGCCATTCCGATTCCCAGTAGGGCCCTTCCCAAGGTCAGAGAAGAATAGGATTCCCCATGGGAAAAGACCAATGCCCCAATAACGGCAACCAAGGTTAGCAGGGTCATGGTGATTCTGGGGCCGATACTGTCAAGGAAAATGCCGACCGGTATCTGCATCAGGGCAAAGGCATAAAAAAACGAGGCCGAGACCGTACTCAGCTCCCAGGAATCCAGGGCTAAATCCCGGATTAAATTCGGAGCAATGACAGCGACGGATGAGCGGTAGAATTGCGACAGGATGAATAAGGTTCCTGCAAAAACGAAGACGATCCACTGGCGGGATGATGATATGTTTTCAGAGTCCAATCTTATTAAATCTCTTTGGTCAAATTTCTCAGTTTTTAAAGCAATTATCCTTTTTAATTCTTGTCATATTATACTCTTGAAAAAGAATCCACCTTTCTTTATCTGAAATGATGTTTGCAACCTGTAACTTTTTTGTAACCCCCTTGTGCTATGGCAATATTGAATCAAAAGGGGGTCGCCTGTTTTTGGGGCTAAAGGCCGGTAAAAACAGGCGGTCCGGGATCGAGGATACGTTTTAATTTTTAAGCCAAGGAGGCATTTTCAGATGAAACTCAATCGAAGGGACTTTATCAAAATTTCGGGTGCTACGGCGGCCGGGATTGCCGTAAGCGGTCTCGGGTTTGACCTCAAACCGGTCAAGGCCCATGCCGGCATGCTGAAAACCCGGTATGCCAAAGAGACCACGAGCATCTGCTGTTATTGCGCCGTGGGGTGCGGGCTCATCGTCCACACCAGCAACCGGGGAGACGGCAGGGTCATCAATATTGAAGGAGATCCGGATCATGTGATCAACCAGGGGGCACTGTGCTCCAAAGGATCATCCATCAAACAGCTCACGGAAAATGAAAACCGGTTGACCGAACCCATGTACCGGGCGCCCCATTCAGACCATTGGCAGAAGGTCTCCTGGGACTGGGCCCTCTCACAGATCACGGACCGGATCAAAAAGACCCGGGATGCGGGTTTTGAAACCGCCAACGCCAAGGGCCAGACCGTCAACCGGACTACCCGAATTGCCTCTGTCGGATCTGCGGCCATGGACAATGAGGAATGCTGGATCTACCAGGCCTTGATGAGATCCCTGGGGCTGGTCTATATCGAACACCAGGCCAGGATCTGACACAGCGCTACTGTAGCGGCTCTGGCAGAGTCGTTTGGACGCGGTGCAATGACCAACCACTGGATTGACCTCAAAAACAGCGATTGCATTCTCATCATGGGCAGCAATGCGGCTGAAAATCATCCCATTTCCTTTAAATATATCACCCAGGCCCAGCTTAAAGGAGCAACGGTCATCAGTGTGGACCCAAGATTCACACGGACCTCCTCCAAGGCCGATATCTATGCGCCCTTGAGATCAGGGACGGATATCGCCTTTCTCGGTGGCATGATCCGCTATATCCTGGAAAATAACCTGTACAACAAGGAATATACGGAAAACTATACCAATGCCGGATTCATCGTAAACAAGAATTTCGGATTCAAAGACGGACTTTTTTCAGGGTATAAAAAGAATGAAGAAGGCCCTTCCATGGGGAGCTATGACAAATCCTCCTGGACCTTTGAAATGGACGAAAAAGGGGTGCCTGTTGTGGACCGGACCCTTGCTAACAAACAATCGGTTTTCCAACTGTTGAAAACCCATTACAGCCGGTACGACCTGGACACGGTATCCTCCGTCACCGGGACATCCAAGGAAGAACTGCTGGCTGTCTATAAAGCCTTTGCATCCACCGGCGCCACCGGAAAAGCAGGCACCATCATGTATGCCATGGGGTGGACCCAGCACACCGTGGGCGTCCAGATTATCCGGGCCATGTCCATGATCCAGCTTCTTCTCGGTAACATGGGTGTTGCCGGCGGCGGGGTCAACGCTCTGAGAGGGGAATCCAACGTCCAGGGGTCTACAGACCAGGCGCTGCTCTGGCATATCCTGCCCGGATACCTGAAAATACCCTCTGCCTCCATTGATACCCTGGATGCCTATAACACCAAATGGACTCCCAAAAGTAATGATCCCTTATCCGGCAACTGGTGGCAGAATTATCCCAAATATACCGTCAGCCTGTTAAAATCCTTTTTCGGTGAAAAAGCCACCAAGGACAACCAGTTCGGTTATCCATGGATGCCCAAGGCAGAAGACGGAAAATCCTATTCCTGGTTTGATATTTTTGATGCCATGTACAAAAAAGAGATCCAGGGATTTTTTGCCTGGGGCATGAACCCGGCCTGTTCCGGTTCCAATGCACAGAAAGTCAGGGAAGCCATGGGCAACCTGGACTGGCTGGTCAATGTCAACCTCTTTGACAATGAAACCGGGTCTTTCTGGAAAGGTCCGGGCATGGATCCCTCCAAAATCGGAACAGAAGTATTCATGCTGCCGGCAGCAGTTTCTGTTGAAAAAGAAGGTTCCATCAGCAATTCCGGGCGGTGGATGCAGTGGCGGTACCGGGGCCCCAAACCCATGGGCAACAGCAGGCCCGACGGAGATATCATTCTGGAACTGGGCCGGCGTCTTAAAGAAGCCTATAAATCCGACGGCGTATTTAAGGAACCCATCCTGAATTTAAAATGGGATTATGACACCCATGGAGAATTTGATGCCCATAAAGTGGCCAAGGAAATCAACGGCTATTTCCATGAAGATGTCAAAGTGGGTGAAACTGTATACAAAAAAGGCACCCTGGTCCCCAGTTTTGCCTTTTTGCAATCCAACGGCTCCACCTCTTCGGGCAACTGGATCTATTGCGCTTCCTATACGGAAAAAGGAAATATGGCGGCCCGGAGAA
>Ga0208968_1000477_pt1 | contig 26407 bp, 20 predicted proteins | sample RifOxyA3_FD_184031 | JGI IMG/M metagenome (GOLD analysis project Ga0208968, IMG submission 184031) | Groundwater microbial communities from Rifle, Colorado - Rifle Oxygen_injection A3 (SPAdes) | ecosystem: Environmental > Aquatic > Deep subsurface > Groundwater | place: Rifle, Colorado, United...
TAATCCCAGTATATTAGTAAAGATTTCAACCTATAATTCAGTGACCTGTCCATAATTCTGCGGCAAACGCGTAAGTCCTGTAATAGAAAAAATGATGAAAACAAAAATAATTTTCGTGATAATTTTTCTGGCGCTGATTTTTTCTTTTTCCGGCTCGGTTTTGGCGCAGGATCTTCCGGGAGTGCAAATCCCGGACACGGGACTGGCCAGTCCGGAAGGCGGGATAAAAGAAATTTTGATGAACTTTTTGAAATGGCTTTTGGGAATCGTTGGGATGCTGGCGCTGATCGCTTTTTCCGTTTCGGGCGCGCAGTATATGCTTTCAACAGGCAACGAGGAAATCATCGATACCGCCAAAAAAAATATGACTTGGGCGGTCATCGGTATTGTCGTGGTGCTCTCCGGACTCATCATCATTACAGCCATTGACGCGGCTCTTCGAGCGGAAAATACTTTGTTTTAGAGAATGGGGGAATGATAAAAGGCGGGACTCTCGTGGAGACGAGGCCCGCCTTTTTTCTATTCGGGAGTAATAGTGATATCCCCGAATTCCCTCCAAAATTCAATTCTTTCCTCGGCTTCTCCCACGCTAACGCGGGAAACGCCGGATACCCATTCCCAGCCCGACTCCTTCCGCGAAACCTTCGCGGGAGGATCAATCCGGTATTTCCCCCGCTTCAAGTTCAAAGCTTTGAAGCCGGGGCTTTTTTTGTCAAAGGCGAGGGTGATGCTACTTCCACCTCCGCCCACCGAACTTCCTCCGGACGCGGGGGGTTGATAGTTGGGATCGGAAAGTTTTTTTCTTTCCTCTTCCAACTGCTTTTTCTCTTTCTCTCCGCCGAGCTTAATGCCGTCGACGAAGTTGTCCCAGCGAAGACCGACAGCTTCAGGAAGTCCGCCACCAGAGGTGGGAGAAAGATAGGCGGACGGCTTTAGCTGTGCGGGGTAGCGGTCAAAAATATGATTGACCGTAGCGTTCCCCAGAAAAGACAAGAAAACAAGAAACGAAATCGCATAGAAAGTCTTTGTCCGTTTCCACGTCGCAAAAAGAAAAATCGCCAGAGAAACCAGTGCTATCGATTTGGCCGTGTCATCAGGAAAGAATATCCTTTCGACAAAACCCATATCTCCGACTGGGTGATCTCTGTAGAACATGAACATGCAGTAGAGGATTATCAGGCCGGAAACGGAACTTAAAAAGTAGCGCGTTCGACCTTCCACGTATTTGGATCCCCAAATTCCCATAGCGGCAACGGCTAAGCTGGCTATCATCCAGAGATAAACGTGATTTGTTAACCACTCAACAAGCCAACTAAAAAACCCGGCGGCCATCATCGTTCCCGAAAGGATAAGTAAAACCGCGGCGCTGGCGAGTATGATACTTGTTGTTCCGCGCGCGCTTGCCGTGCTTTCAGCTTCCGGAATTGTCGGTTCGTCGTCTTTCTTGGCGGGAAGCGCCCGAAGGACGAAAAATAGCAACAAAAATCCGCAAAAGATAAGAACTGACGAAGCTCCAAGGTTTAAGCCTGAAACCGCGGTTGAGAACATATTATTAACGAGTTTAACCACCAGTGGCGGCATAGTCAACGCCAAAATAAGAATGATAATGACAGCCGCTATCGTTTTCCAACTGTTCCTTAGCCAGTTAATCATTGTTTTCTCCTTATAAAAGGTGTGAGTAAAATTGATAAAGTTTTACCCAAATCGAGGGTAGTCCGAAAATGGTCAATAAAATCAGCAGGATTACTGAGCATACTAACACGATAGCCAGGGGTGGAAGTGAAGCTACTGTTGCTACGGGATGATTATGAACCGTCTGAACAGTTGTCCTTATCACTCCAGATTCTGTTAGAAGATCTCTACTTTTCGCCCATCTTTCTTGACGTAAGTAAATTTCTTCTGGCGCCCCGCCAGCGTTATACTCTTCAAGCAACTGATCGAAGAATTTTAGCGCAGAGTTTTCCACAGTCATTTGAGCGTATTGGATTCTGCCCTTCGACTTGTCTTCCGGCGGAGGATTATTGACCTTGTTTATGAAATCCCGATTATAACCTATCAGGATTTCGCGGTATCTGCCTTCCCTGTACCCTCTCTTTTTAAAGGTTTCGCGAAAAACTCTCTCTACCGCTTTGAGACTTTGATCCGGGTGACTATCCACCACTCCTCCAAACTCAATCTCGTCTTGTAGAGTGAATTCGTCAGGGAGTAGATTTGATAATTTTTGCTTATCGAATTCTTTATCTCCAGCCCCGATAGTCTGTGCCTCAGGTCGGTCTTTCAGCAGACCTATTGCCACGGCTATTGCAATTCCTATGTTTTGGGCATTTTCATATATAATCTTCGCCCAAAAGCCCTTCTTGTCTTTTTTCTTTCCATCGTCATTGTCTTGCTGATTTTCAGCCATCTTCGTATCCTTTCTTTGTATGAATATTTAGCTGTCAAAGAGCCCTTTTCAAGGCTCCAGTCATAGTTTCAAAGCCTTGTTACTGGTACATCCAGTAACCTAAAATACTAGCATAAAATGGCGGAAAAGTCAAGCCAAATCCTACGAAATTACAAAAGACATACAAAAATACAAAAGTACAAAAAACCTGACTTTCGTACTTTTGTAATTTTGTAAAATTTTGTATTTTTGTAGGAGTTCAAATGTTTTTGACAGCGGATGGAAAGTGCCGTATAATTCTTACTTAGTTAACCCACCTTACGCAAAAAGTAAAATGCCAAAGCTTGATCCAAAAGACAACGATAAGATTATTGTGAAAGGCGCGCGGGTGAATAACCTGAAAAACATCAACGTCGCCATTCCCAAAAACAAGCTGGTGGTCATCACCGGGCTTTCCGGCTCGGGAAAATCTTCTTTGGCTTTCGACGTGGTTTACGCCGAAGGTAACCGCCGCTATCTGGAAGGAATGTCGAGTTATACCCGGCAATTTTTGGAAATTTCCGGCAAGCCGGACGTGGACAAGATTGAAAATCTCAGCCCGACCATCGCTATCGACCAGAAAAGCGTTTCACGCAGTCCGCGTTCCACCGTCGGGACTCTCACGGAAATATACGACTATCTGCGCGTGCTTTACGCCAAGGTTGGAATCCCGCATTGCCCGAATTGCGGTTTGGCGATGTCTCGCAAAAGCCGGAAAGAAATCTTGGAAGAAATTATGGAGCTTCCGGACAAAACGCATATCGTTATCGCGGCCAGAATTTTGGAAAAAGGAAAGGATATTGAAGAAATTTTAAAGAGTGTTGAAAATTTGGGTTTTGTCCGGGTGAGGGCGGGCGGAAAAATAATGATGCTGGAAGAAGCGGCTGTCATGGTGAAAGAGGGAGACTTGGGGGAAATCGGCATCGTAGTTGACCGGATTATTTTGAAAACCAAAAGTCCCGACCGGGAAAGAATTTCGGATTCCGTTGAAACCGCTTTCAAGCTGGGTAAAGGCTTTATCGTCATCGCCGTCGATTCCACGGAAGAACGTTTTTACAACCGGGACTTTGTCTGCCCGGAATGTTACTTCAAGATTTCAGAAATTACTCCCAAACATTTTTCTTTCAATAGTCCCGAAGGCGCTTGCGCCCATTGTTCGGGATTGGGAAACGTCAAAGAAGTCGATGAAGACTTGGTGGCGCCTAACAAAAAACTTTCTCTTTCTGAGGGGGCGATTTTGGCTTGGAACAAATCCGGCCAGGAAAATATCCTCAATCTTCTCCGGTCGCTGGGCGGAAAATATAAGTTTTCCATTGACGCGCCCTTGGAAAAGCTCACTCGCGAGCAGTTGAACGTGATTTTTTACGGCTGTCCGGAATTTGAAGGGGTGATTCCCGGCATCAAGAAAAAATACGAAGAAATTTCTTCCAGCCTTACCAAGAGTGATATTGAAAAGTATATGATTGAAAAAACTTGTCCGGTCTGCCGGGGCAAGAGACTCAAGTCCCAATATTTGTCTGTCTTGGTCGGCGAAAAATCCATTGACGATGTCGCTCGAATGGATATGGCGGAATTCATCAGCTTTTTGTCCGGTTTGAAGGATCGGGAGGAAAGCCGGTCCAAGAAAGAGATTATCGCGCCACTGGCGAAAGAGATGATTTTCAAAGCGGAAGCGCTTAAAAACGTGGGCTTGGAATATTTGGCTGTTTTCCGTTCAGCCGGTTCGCTTTCCGGTGGGGAAGGGCAGCGGATCCGGCTTTCAACCCAGATCGGCGCGGAGCTTTCCGGCATTATCTACGTGCTGGACGAACCATCCATCGGGCTTCACAGCCGCGACACGGAAAAACTCATTTTTACCTTAAATACGCTCAAAGATCTGGGCAACTCGCTTATCGTGGTCGAACACGATAAAGATATTATGGAAAAAGCCGATTGGGTGATCGATATGGGACCGGGAGCGGGGGAATTCGGCGGGGAAGTGATTTTCGAGGGCGATATGAAAAAACTTTTGCAAGCCAAAACCGAGACCGCCCTCTATCTTTCAGGAAAAAAGAAAGTGGCGGAAAAAAGAAAAAGCCGCCGCGGAGGAAATTTTTTGGAAATTATCGGCGCCAGCGAACACAATCTCAAAAATATTGACGTGAAAATTCCTCTAGAAAAGTTCGTAACCATCACCGGCGTTTCCGGTTCGGGGAAATCGACTTTGATGGCGGATATTTTAGCCAAGGCGCTTGCTAAACATTTTTTCCGGGCCAAGGATATGCCGGGGAAACATAAAAAAATCAAAGGACTTTCTCACATCGATAAAGTGATCAGCATCAATCAGGCGCCTATCGGACGCACGCCCCGTTCCAACGCCGCTACCTACACGGGGGTTTTCTCTTTGATTCGCGAACTTTTTGCCGAAACAGAGGAAGCCGTCAAAATGGGTTTTCCCGCCAGCCGGTTCAGTTTCAACGTTCGCGGCGGACGCTGCGAAGATTGCCAGGGCGACGGCATCAAAAAAATCGAAATGCATCTTTTGCCGGATATGTATGTCAAATGCGAAACTTGCGGCGGATCCCGGTATAACCAAAAAACTTTGAGCATCGAATATCAGGGAGTGAATATCGCGGCCGTTTTGGACATGAGCGTTTCCTACGCACTTAAGTTTTTCCACCGGTCGCCACTCATCGTGGAAAAATTGAAAACGTTGGAAGATGTGGGCTTGGGATATCTCAAACTCGGGCAAAGCGCCACCAGCCTTTCCGGCGGGGAAGCGCAAAGGATCAAACTGGCGACGGAACTGGCTCGGCGTTCCACCGGAAAAACTTTATATATTTTGGATGAGCCGACAATCGGTTTGCACTTTGAAGACACCAAAAAACTTCTCCACGTTTTGAACGCGCTGGCGGACAAAGGCAATACCATCTTGGCGGTGGAGCATAACCCGGATGTTATCCGCGCTTCCGATTGGATAATCGATCTTGGCCCGGAAGGGGGAAACGGAGGAGGGGAAATCGTTTACGCCGGTCCGCCCGAAGGACTGAAAAAATGCAAGAGAAGTTGGACGGGAAAATACCTGTATAAATTTTCAATTTGAAATTTTTAATTTTTAATGAATTACCAAATGACTAAATTCTAAATTAAAAATTCAGACATTAAAAATTCATTAAAAATTTAAAGTGGCTTAGTTATATGGAAAGGGTTCTGTCTAGAAATATTCTCTCTACTCTCATTTACTACGATCTTCTCGATTATCCCCTTACTTCTTTTGAAATTTGGCGGTATCTGTTGTCGCGTAACGCGGAATCGGAGGTTTCGTTGGTGGATGTTGTAAAAGAGTTGGAGGGTGAGGAAGTGAAAAAGTATACAGAAGAATACCAGGGATACTATTTTCTGAAAGGGCGAAAAGATTTGGTTGAGCAGAGATTGGAACGGAACAAAATTTCGGAAAAGAAATTCAAAAAAATATTGAAAATCGCCAAATGGCTGCGCCTGGTTCCTTTTGTCCGGATGATTGCCGTGACGGGGACGGTGGCGATGAAAAACGCCGACAAAAAAAGCGATCTGGATTTATTGATCGTTTTGAAACAAGGGCGGATTTTTATCGGACGCACGCTGGTGACTTTGCTGACGCATCTCCTTGGCGCGAGAAGGTATGGAGAGAAAATAACCGACCGGATCTGTCTTAACTATTTCATCACCACCGGATCTCTGGAGATAGAATTGAAGGATGTTTTTTCCGCCTCGGAATACGCTTTCGCGCGTCCGGTTTATGGGAAAGAAACTTTTAAAAAGTTTCAAAAAGCTAACGGATGGATAAAAGATTTTATGCCCAATTATCAAGTTGATGAAACGGAGGGTATGAAAATACTGGGGGATTCTTGGGTTGTTGGGGCGGTTAGGGATTTTGGGGAGGTTATTTTTGGTTTTGATTTTTTGGAAAGTTGGCTGAAAGGTTGGCAGACGGAAAGAATTGCCCGCGATCCGAGAACCCACCGGGACGGCAGCATCATTATGGCGGATGAAAATTCTCTGGTCTTCCTGCCCGAACCGCGCAGCCCGGAAATCGGCAGAAGGTTTGAGGAAAGGATGGCGAGACTTGACTGATAGTCGGAGTTTACTATAAAATACAAGTTGTTGGCACTCGGAGAGGCAGACTGCTAAGCGATTACTGATTTTTACAAATAGGAAGCGAATGAAATTACGAATACTTTGGGGATAATCTAAATAATACGCGGATTCTTTACGAATGATAAACAAAAATATTTGTAATAATTTGTTTTCATTTGTAGCTTAATTCGCAAATAATATTGTATGGCGAAGATAATCAAGTTTAACGAAGAAGCGCGGGAGAAAATCAAATCCGGAATCGACCAGGTGGCGGACGCGGTCAAAGTAACGCTCGGGCCCCGGGGAAGAAACGTAATTCTGGATAAGGGTTTCGGAACCCCGACCATTACCAATGACGGCGTATCCATCGCCAAGGAAATCGAGCTGGAAGACAAGTTTGAAAATATCGGCGCCGATCTTATCAAAGAAGCGGCCAACAAAACCAACGACGTGGCGGGCGACGGAACCACCACCGCCACGGTTTTGACGCAAGCCATCATCCGGGAAGGAATGAAATTGATCGCCACCGGAATGAACCCGATCAACATCCGCCACGGAATGGAAGCGGCCAAAGGTGAGATAACCAAAGAACTCAAGAAAAATTCCAAAACTATCAGCTCCAAGGAAGAGATGGCGCAGGTTGCCACCATCTCCGCCGAGAATAAGGAAATGGGCGAAATGATTGCTGACGTCATCACCCAAGTCGGGAAAGACGGCGTGATCACCGTGGAAGAATCTCAAACCTTCGGGCTGTCCAAAGAAATTGTGGAGGGCTTGAGTTTCGACAAGGGCTATATTTCCCCTTACATGATAACCGACAGCGAATCATTGAAAGCCGAACTCAAAGACCCCTATATTTTCATTACCGACAAAAAAATTTCCACTATCGCGGAATTGCTTCCGGTTTTGGAAAAAATTACGGCTTCCGGCAAAAAGGATATCGTAATTGTCGCGGAAGACGTGGACGGAGAAGCCCTGACGACTTTGGTGGTCAACAAGCTGCGCGGGGCGATTAATGTTCTGGCGATCAAGGCGCCGGAATTTGGCGATACTAAAAAAGAAATGTTGGAAGACATCGCCGTTCTTACCGGCGGAAAAGTCATCAGCGAAGAAAAAGGAATGAAATTGGAAAATGTGGAAATCAATATGCTGGGGCAGGCGGCTAAAGTTATCGCCACCAAAGACAGTACCACGATTGTGGGCGGAAAAGGCAAAAGGAAAGAAATAGAGTCGAGAGTCGCCCAAATCAAGATTCAAGTGGAAAAGTCGGAAGGAAAATATGACAAGGAAAAATTGCAAAAGCGGCTGGCTAAGATTTCCGGCGGCGTAGCGGTGATCAAAGTGGGCGCGGCCACTGAAACGGAACTGACTTATATGAAACATAAAATGGAAGACGCGCTGGCGGCGACGCGCGCGGCGGTGGAAGAAGGCATCGTGGCTGGCGGCGGAACGGCGCTTCTCAAAGCTTCCTGCAATATCGGCAAAACCAAATCCGAAGATTCCGATCAGCAAGCGGAATACAAAGCGGGGTTTTCTATTTTGACCAAAGCCCTGCAGGAGCCGCTTAAACTGATCGTTCAGAACGGCGGGCAGATGGATGCCGGAGTGGTTATGAACGAGATTGCCAAGAATAAAAATGTCAATTTCGGTTTTGACGCTTCTCGCGGGGAATACGTGACTGATATGATCAAAGCCGGAATCATCGACCCTTTGAAAGTTACCCGCACCGCTTTGGAATCGGCGGTGAGTATTTCGGCAATTCTTCTGACGACTGAAGCGGCCATCGCCGACAAGCCGGAAGACAAGCATAACCATGGCGCTCCGCAAATGCCGGGCATGGGAGGGATGATGTAAGACACAGAACAACGCAGAAAATCACAGAACGACACGGAATCTCTCCGTGTTGTTCTGTTTTATTTCGTGTATTTCTGTTTTTTTTAAATTATGGTATAATAAAACTACTGGAAGACGGGAACATAAAAATCAAAAACAAACACTCCAATCATGAGGTTTATAAACGATCTTAATTTAAAAAAGCAGGCGGACGAGCTGGGTGTTTCAGTTTGGCAGACGCCGGGGTTCCTTTTTATCGTGCTGGGTTTGGTGGCGGCAGCCGTTATGGCGGCTACTTTTTATCTTTCCCAGAACTACGGCAGTCCGGAAGTGTTGATTTTATCCGAATGCGCCGTGGCTATTTTGGTTTTGACGGTAGGAAATTCAGTAATCAGAGTTTTTGAACAGATGGCTAAAGTGAACAAAATGAAAAGCGAGTTTGTTTCAGTCGCTTCTCATCAGCTCCGGACGCCGCTTTCGGCTATCCGCTGGGAAACAGAGCTTTTGCTTTCTAAATTCAAAAAAGGCTTGAGCGAAAAGCAGGTGAAAAACATTGAAAGCATCAGTCTTTTAAGCGCTAGAATGACCCGGTTGGTGAATGACCTTCTGGACGTGACCCGGATAGACCAAAAAAGGCTTCTTATGAAAAAGGAGCCGGTAAATGTTTCCGCTTTGGCGGAAGAATCAATCGCGGAGATGTCCGATCTCGCCAAATCAAGAAATGTTGAAATTATTTTTATCCCCAAAAAGAATATGCCCAAGATAACAGGAGACCGGGAAAAGATAAAAATGGTTATGGAGAACCTTATCGGCAATTCCGTCAAATACACCACCAATCGGGGAAAAATAGAAATTAAAGTATTTAAAAAAGACAATTCTATAGTTTTCAGTATCAAAGATAATGGGGTCGGCATTCCGGAAGAACAGCAAAACAGAATTTTCGACAAGTTTTTTCGCAGTGACAACTGCGTCAAATACCAGACCGACGGAACGGGACTGGGACTCTATATCGCCAAGAGCATCGTGGAACAATCCGGCGGGGAAATGTGGTTCAAATCCGTGGAAAATTTGGGAAGTATTTTTAATTTTAAATTGCCGATAAAATAATAAGCGATACGAATGACACGAATTGCATACGAATGCTACTAAACGCGATACGAATGACACGAATTGCATACGAATGATACAAATTATTCGTAGCATTCGTATAAAATTCGTAGATTAGTATCGGGTCAATGTAATTCGTATCTTGTAATCGACTAATTTTATGGAGAAAAAGAAGATCTTGATTGTGGAGGATGAAGCTTCGTTGCACGAGTCTTTGGGGGAATTTTTGTCTGCCGAAGGCTTTGAAGTTCTGAACGCTTATGACGGCGAAGAGGGGCTGGCGATCGTTCGGGAAAAAAAGCTGGACCTAGTGCTTTTGGATATAATTTTGCCCAAAAAAGACGGGTATGAAGTTTTGGCGGAGATAAGGAAAGACGAGGAAATGAAAAATGTTCCGGTGATTCTGCTGACTAATCTGGAAAGCGCCGAGGATGTCCAGAAGGCTTTTGAAAAAGGAGCGACTACATATTTGGTGAAGTCTGATTACAAAATGGAAGAAGTGGCGGAGAAAATAAAAGAAACTTTGAAAAAATAAGGCCGGAAAACAAAACTAAAAAAGAAACAGAAATAGGATTATGAGGATTGGCAATGAACAACTGAAAAATTTCATCAGTGATTCGGAAATGATCGGCGCGAAAGAGTTGGAACAATCTTTCGCGGAAGCGGAGAACAACAAGGAAAAGCTGGGGGACGTGCTTTTGAAAAAAAAGCTGATTGACGAAATCCAGCTAAGAAAGCTTTATGCCTATATTTTGGGTGTTCCTTTTGTCGATTTGACAAAAGAAATCATACCCCACGAAATTATCCAGCTGGTTCCCGAGCCGATTGCTAAAAAATACAAGATAGTTTCTTTCGGCAAAAACGGCAACGAGCTCAGACTGGCGATGGTTAATCCCGAAGATATCCAGACAGTGGATTTTATCAAGAAAAAGACCGGACTGAAAGTGGTGATTTGCCTTACGACTGAAGAAAGTATCGAGGCGGTTTTGCGTCAATACAGTAAAAGCTTGAAAGCTGAATTCGGCGACATTATCAGCAAAAATTCTTCCGAAGTTTCCAAAGAAACGGAAGATGATTTGGAAAAGATCGCTCAAGGGTTGCCCATAATTCGCATAGTGGATACTTTGATCAAACACGCCATATTGCAAAGCGCCAGCGATATTCATATCGAACCGGACGAGAAGGAAGTGAGGGTTCGTTATCGGATCGATGGAATTCTTCACGAGGCAATGATCCTTCCCAAGCAAGTCCGGGATGGAATTATCGCTAGGATAAAAGTCCTTTCCAATCTCAAGCTGGACGAACATCGCGTTCCTCAGGACGGACGATTTAAACTTGAAAAAGACGGACTTAAGATTTCTTTCCGTGTCAGCATTCTTCCCATATTTGACGGAGAAAAAATAGTGATGCGCCTTCTCAATGAGTCTTCTAAAGGATTGACTCTGGAAAGTATGGGTCTGGGCGGACGAGGTTTGGAGATCATACATCGCGATATCAAGAGACCCAATGGCATGATTTTAGTTACCGGTCCGACAGGCAGCGGAAAAACCACCACGCTGTACACGGTGATGGATATTTTGAATACTCCGGAAGTCAACATTAGCACGGTGGAAGATCCGGTGGAGTACCGGATGCCTCGGATAAATCAGACCCAGATCCATCCCAAAGTAGGATTAACTTTCGCGGCGGGACTGCGGTCGCTTCTTCGCCAGGATCCGGATATCATTATGGTGGGCGAAATTCGGGACAAGGAAACGATGGAAATGGCTATTCATGCCGCTATGACGGGACACTTGGTGCTTTCAACTTTGCACACCAACAGCGCCGCCGGAACGTTGCCGCGGCTTATCGATATGGGAGCCGAACCTTTTTTGGTAGCCTCCACGGTAAACGTTATTATCGCTCAACGGCTGGTGAGAAAGCTTTGTCCGGATTGCCGCAAAGATTATAAACTTAGCGATAAAGAACTGAAGACGCTGAAAGACAACTACGCTATGGATGAAATTTTGGAAGTGATCAGGAAAAATCCGGACGTGAAAAACAGCGTAAATCCGTCAGGCAAGTGGCAGGAGATAAAATTTTCCAAGGCCGTCGGATGCGAGCGGTGCAATAACGAGGGTTATCACGGCCGAGTCGGCATATTTGAAGTTTTGGAAGTGGACAATGATATTCAAAAAGCTATTTCTCAAAAAGAACCGTCCGAAAGCATAGAAAAGAAGGCGAGAGAAAAAGGTATGTTGACTATGCTTGAGGACGGTTTTGTCAAAGCTATGCAAAGCGTCACGTCGCTGGAAGAAATAATGAGAGTAACCAAGGAATGAAAGCATTTTATACTGCTAAAAATTATTCCGGAGAGGTTAAAAGCGGGGAAATGGATGTCAAGAATGAAAGAGATTTGGCCAATCAGCTAAGGTCGGACGGTTTTGTTCTGACTTCTTTTAAGGAACTGAAAAACGAGGAAAACAAGATTGAGATAAAATTTCTTGATCGATTCTTCAGTATTTCGCTGAAAGACAAGCTGATGTTCGCCAGAAACTTGAGCGTGATGATTTCTTCCGGTTTGCCGCTATCAAGAGCCTTGAAAAATATCTCCGCCCAGACGAAAAACAAGAAGTTTAAAAAAATACTGGACGATATATTCAAAGAAATTCAATCCGGTTCGACATTTGCCGATTGTTTGGCGAGATATCCAGGAATTTTTAACGAGCTTTTTGTCAATATGATACGGGTCGGGGAAGCCGGAGGAAATCTGGAAGAAGTGCTCAATATTTTAGCTCTTCAGCTGGAAAAGGAACATGATTTGACCAGCAAAGTGAGAGGGGCGATGGTTTATCCGGCTGTCATAATAGTAGCGATGGTTGGAATTGCCATTTTGATGCTGACTTACATCTTGCCCAAAATAACCGGAGTTTTCAAGGATATGAACGTGGATTTGCCGGCCAGCACCAAATTCGTGATTGCCATAAGCGACGCTCTTCAACATCATGGTTTTTTGGTAGGAGCGGGATTTGTCGCGCTGGTTATTTTTTTCAAGTTTTTTCTGACGACCGGAGCGGGTAAAAAAACAATAGCTTTTGTTTCCATACACCTTCCTTTGATAAAAAATATCGTGATAAAAGTAAATTCCGCCCGTTTCGCGAGAATCTACAGTTCGCTTCTCAAAAGCGGCGTTTCGGTGGTGGAGTCTTTGAAAATAATTTCCCGGACATTAACCAACTATTATTACACGGAAGCGATAAGCTCCGGAATCGAAGATATACAAAAGGGAGTCAATCTGAGCCAGGTTATTGCCAAATATCCCAAAATTTTTCCAGTGCTGGTTTATCAAATGATCGAGGTGGGGGAGGAAACGGGAAAAACCGAGGAAGTGCTTTTGAAGCTGGCCGAGTTTTATGAGGCGGAGATAGAACAGATAACTAAAAATATGTCCTCCATTATTGAGCCGGTGCTGATGATTTTTATCGGCAGCGCGGTTGGATTTTTCGCCGTTTCGATGCTGCAGCCGATGTACAGTTTGATGGATAATATTAAATGAGAAATCTCCAACTCTTTAAATCTGCTCGGCGGATACGCGTCGGGATAAATACAAAAATGGATAGTAAAATCGCTATTTTTTAAAATTTCAAAATCCGCCGCCATTATTCTGCTAAAAACTAAGGAAATGAAAAGAAAAATAAACGTCAAAAACATAGAAATAGTCTTGGTTGAGCGCAATAAGCTTGACTATATTTCTCTGACCGATATCGCAAGATATAAGAATGCCGATGATCCCCGGTTTGTGATCCAAAACTGGATGAAAACGAGATATACGGTAGATTTTTTGGGATTTTGGGAGCAGATACACAATGAGAATTTTAACCGTGTCGAATTCGACACGGTTAAAAACGAGGCAGGAACAAATGCTTTCGTGCTCACGCCGCAAAAATGGATCGAAAAAACAAAGGCAATCGGAGTTATATCAAAAGCCGGTCGTTATGGAGGCGGGACCTACGCGCACAAAGATATCGCTTTTGAATTCGCTTCTTGGATTTCGGCCGAGTTTAAGCTGTATCTCATCAAAGAATTCCAAAGACTGAAAGAAGAAGAGAGCGAAAGGCTGTCACTGGGCTGGGATCTGAAAAGAAATCTGGCCAAAATTAATTACAAAATTCACACAGACGCTATCAAAGAAAATCTTATTCCCTTGAAAATCAATAAGCGACAAGAGAATATGATTTATGCTAACGAAGCCGATGTTTTAAACGTGGCGCTGTTTGGCATGACGGCCAAAGACTGGCGGGATAAGAATCCAGGAAAAGAGGGAAATGTCCGCGATTATTCCTCGGTTGAGCAGTTGGTATGTCTTTCAAATCTGGAAAGTATGAACGCGATACTTATCAAGCAAGGGATGGCGCAAAAGCAAAGATTGCAAACCTTGAACGAAATTGCCATTGATCAAATGAAGACTCTCTTGGGACAGAGCAATGGGAGTATTAAAAGGCTGAAATAGGGAAATAATTCTTGTCCCAAAATATGCAATCCGCTATAGTATAGTCAGCCAATTAACAAAATCAAACCCCGTTAAATCCGCCTGGCGGATAGGCGTCGGGATAAATACAAAAACATGAAAGCCGTCTCTCTCCCCAGTGGAATACTTGCTCCGCAAATTCCACGGGGTAAACTCTCTCTCTCTCTCTCTCTCTCTCTCGTAAATAGCCAAAATATCAAAGGAACATTTTTTGATCCGGCATTTTCAATGTCGGGTTTTTTGATTGACTATAATTTCAAAAATACTAGAATTATATTAACAAAATACCAGCTACTACAATAAGCAAGTTTTTTAACTTGCCAACTAGACGTGCGCAGTGAGGGGCAACTCCCGAACGGTGCGTGTCTAGTGTAGTAGCTGGGACAATCCAAGTAGGAGTTGTCCCTTTTTGGTGTCTTGAAAAGAAAATTATTCGCGCAAAGAAATGAAAAATAATTACAAATATATTTTATTTTGGTTAATGTTTGATTCTTTTCGTAAGAGCACGGCTTGCTTCATATTATTTTTCCTAGTTTTTGGGGGATTTTTGAATGTTTTTTTGGCAGGACAAGCTCGAGCAGCGGGAGAAAATTGGCTTTCGGGGTACTCTTACCGAAAACAAATAACCGTTCGGGATGATAATATTGATAGCGACTTAACTGATTTTCCGGTTTTAGCAGTTATTGATAGTGGTATCGCCGGGAAAATGGTTGATACAATCAATTGGTACGATATTCGCTTCACCGATAGCGATGGACAGACGTTACTAAAGCATGAAAAAGAAAATATGTCTGTTTCTGGAGGAAATTTTTGGGTGAAAGTTCCTCATGCCTATGCCACTCCGACTGGCAATCAGAATAAGATTTATGTCTATTATGGTAAATCAGGGGCTACGGATGGATCAGAATCGACAGAAGTGTGGGATGCTAATTTTAAAGGAGTCTGGCACCTGGGAGATGCGGGTCCAACTGCTGTTTACGATTCAACTTCTAATAATAAAGATGGTGAAAAAATAGGAGGAGTAACATTTGGGGCGACAGGAAAAATAAATTCCGCAACGAGCTACGATGGGAGTGGTGATTATCTGAGTGTAGCTGGCTTATCGGAATCGCAGGGTACGAGTAATACTGGTTGTACATGGGTTACGATGTCAAATGTGACGGATGTTGAAAGAAGAATGTTGTTTGAAACTAAGATTAATTTTCCGATTTCGTTGGGATGGAATAATTCTTCATCGCAAAATGCATTTGACGCTTGGACGGGGTTGCCCGGCACATTTGCTGGCGTAGTCTCAACAACACATCCGGTTGTCAATACATGGTATTTGGTTTGTAGTCGTGTTGATGTGACAACGAATAAGTTAGCTATTTTTGTTAATGGAGAGAAACAGAACGAAGCAAATATTATTTTCACAGTTCCGGCAGTTAGTGGATTGAATATTGGGACTTACAGGGATGCTGATACAAGGTGGATGCAAGGCATTCTTGACGAAATCAGAATTTCTAACTCTAGTCGATCTGATGCGTGGATAAAAGCCGATTATCATTCACAAAATAATAATCTGCTAAATTTTGGTGTCGAAGAAAACTCTGCAGAAACTACAATAACGAATGTGGCAACTGATGTAACGTTTATTTCCGCAAGGTTAAATGGTGAATTTAACAGTATGCAGGAGGAATCCTCTGTCTATGCTTGGTTCAAATGGCGGGAATCTGGTACAGAAGCTTGGAACGAAACTGTGAAAGTTGAAAAAGATACAATAGGAACATTTTATGTTGATATATCAGACATTAATATTGGAACTCAATATGAATTTCAAGCATATACCTCAGCCTTGGATGGAACAAAAGAAACAAACGGAAGCTTACTTAATTTTACTACCGAACAACTTTCCGTTCAAACTAACGCGGCAACTAGCATAACTAATGATTCAGCCCGCCTAAACGGCGAGGTGCTTGATTCTGGAGGCGAAGCTAGCGTAAAAGTATGGTTTGAGTGGAGAGAGCAAGGTGCTGGATCGTGGGCTTCTACAACGAAGCAGACGATAGAATCCGGGACTTTTTATGAGAATCTGTCTGACTTTTCTAATAATAAAACATATGAATTTAGAACCATCATTTCTACTGTGAATAATCAATACGAAGATATTGGAGCTACAGGCACGTTTATAATAAGAAATCACATTTTAGTATCGCCTTATGAATCAAAAACGTATCAATACAAAGTATCATTGCATAATCATACTACAGGAAGCGATGGAAGCTATTCGCCAACGTGGGTAATGGAACACTATAGGGATTTAGATTTTGTTGCTGTGGCAATAACTGATCACAATTTAGTGACAGCAGATCCGAATGTTAGTGGGATTATTAGAATTAGTGGAGATGAGCTATCAAATGCCGATGGACATATCCCTACAATCAATACAACCTCAAATATATCAGGTACCCACCAGTATCAAATAGATCAAACTCTTGCTCAAGGCGGTTTGCCGTATCTCGGTCATCCGAATGTCAATCCTGATGGGTATGGCTGGACAGATGCAGAGATGCTGGGTGTAAATAATTATATAGGCGTTGAGGTTTTTAATTCTGCGACTCAAGATTCTGTGACTAATGCGGAAGATAAAGTGGATTACGTATTAAGTCATGGAAGAGAAATATGGGTAATTGCGACATCGGATTTTCACAATACCCCCGAAAGATTAGAGGGAGGGTTTGTTGTTATCAATACTGATATCAGTAGAGATGCGCTAACATCCGATGATGTGGTTTCAATACTCCAAAACGGCAATTATTTTTCAGCTGGCAGACTTAATACTGCTATGCCTTTTCCGCCGTATTTTACGGATATTTCAACTGACGGCGTGACTGTAACAGCTACAACAGACAAGGCGTCAAAAATTGAATTTATTACGAACAATGGCACAGTATCTCAAACAAACAACGGCGTGACGGAAGCGTCGTATACGGCATCGAGCGACGAAGTTTATGTTAGAATAAAAGCAACCTATACGGACTCTGGAAACGAAGCATATGCCTGGAGTAATCCACTATATATAGAAGACGGAGATAATTCCGCCCCCATCCTCTCCATAACCTCCCCAAACTCCGGCGATAGGATTTCCGCCGATGACACCATCACCTTTACCGACTCCGAAGAAACCGATCCGCAATGTTCACTGGATAATTCCAACTGGGTTGATTGCGAAAGCGGCATAACGAGTTTTTCCGATCTCACCGGCTGGGGCGCTATTGCTGAAAACGGTACCTTTACCTTGTATATAAAAGATACCGACGCGGCTGGGAATATCGGTACGGCCAGCGTGGAAAATCTGGTTAAGGATACTATCGCTCCGACCGTTACCAATGTTTCTTCCACCACCGCGGACGGCAGTTACAAAGAGGGAAGCGTAATTAACGTCCGAGCGACTTTCTCCGAAGCTGTTACTATCACCGGCACACCTCGAATAAAACTACAAACTAACAATGGCAATCAATACGCCACCTATTCCGCCGGCACCGGTTCAACTAACATCGACTTCTCCTATTCTGTCCAAGCCGGCGACACCGCGGTTGATCTCGACTATACCGCCACCATAGCTCTCGAACTCAACGGCGGCACCATCAAAGACGCTACTGGCAACAGTGCCACGCTCAATCTCCCTGCTCCCGGCGCCACTCATTCCCTGGGAGACAATCAAAGCCTTATCCTGGATACGACTCTCCCCACTCTCTCCAATCTTTCTCCCAACAGCCTAACTCTGAACGTCGATACCACCAGCACCACTCTCACTCTCACCACTGACGAAATAACCACTTGCAAATATGCCGCGGCTTCCGGCACCAGCTATGCCACTATGACCGCTTTTGACACTACCGATGATACCACCCACGCCACCCTGGTCACCGGACTGGCTTCCGGCGGCAGCTATCACTACTACGTGTTATGTCGTGACAGTGCCGCCAATGAATCAACCGAAGCTCACCTGACTTTTCAAATCGCTCCCGAAGAAAACAAAACATCGCTCAACTCCATCAAAGTCAAAATCAACCGCGCCTTCAACAAATTCAAAGACCAAATCAAACTGGCTCAGAACAAATTTAAACTAAAAGGGAAAGATACTCAACTGGCCGGCGGAGAGGTGAGGATATACAAAGACGGGAAAAGGATCAAAACGGTCGACGTCGGAAGCGACGGCGGGTGGAGTCAGATCTTAAAACTGAAAGACGGTTTTTCCGGAACCATCAAAGTGCGCCAATACGATCAATATGGAACTCTGCTTAACACGAAGAAAGTCAAACTGGAAGTTGATACCGAAAAGCCCGAATTTAACTCTTTTTTCCTGCCTTGGCGAGCCACCAGGGAATTGACCAAACTTAACTTCCAAGCCAAGGATAACGACCAGGTGAAAAAATACAAAATCTATGTGGGCGGGAAGATTTATACCACCAAATATGCCACCTGGCAGATTCCCCGGGAAGCTCCGACGGGACTGCAGGAAATCAAAGTCCGGGTCTATGACGAGGCGGGTAACACGGCGCTCAAGAGCGGGCATGTGTGGGTGAGGTAGATATTTCTTTTGTTATACAGTCGAAGTCTATGGAAGATATTTGTGTAGAGCCGTATTGCAATGCTCTGCCTTTTTTTGGATATTTATGGTATAATAAAAAAAAATGAGAAGTGAGAAAATGAAAACCAAAAGAAATCATTCCGGTTTTACGCTGATTGAGATGCTGGCATTTCTCTTTATTTTTTCTTTGATAACCGTGACTTTCTATTCAGTTTGGACTGTCGGGACAAACCATATTCTTTTCGCTAAGAACCAACTGGCGGCGGCGGCGTTGGCCAATGAGAAAATGGAAATTGTGAGAAATCTGGCTTTTGACGATATCGCGCATACGACAGGCGCTCCAGTAGGAAACTTAAATCAAGACGAGGATGTTTCGCGAAGCGGACGATTATTTCATGTCCTAACGCAAATAAAAAATGAAGATGATCCTTTCGATGGAACATATGACGGCGCTGACGCGGCGGCTCCGATTGATTATAAACTTGTTAAGATTACTGTTTCCTGGGATGGCGAACAGCATAGCATAGCGCTTTCTTCAAGGTTTGTTCCGGCCGGAATTGAACAACCAATGGCCGGGCAAGGAATTTTGGTAGTCAACGTTTCCAGTGATAAGGCTGGAGGAGCGCTGGTTTCCGGAAGCACGGTGCGCGTTCAGAACAGTGAGACCGGTTTTGACGAGACTCACAGTACTGACAGCATCGGCAGGCTCTTGCTTCTAGGTCTTCCTGAAAGCCTGAATAAATACCAAATTACTCTTACAAAAAGCGGCTATGAAACTGTTTCTACCGCGCCGCCTTATCCGGATTCGCTCTATAACCCTGTCCATGAACATGCCTCGGTTATATCCGGTGCTATAAACACTATCGACATTTTTCAAAACGAATTGTCCGATTTGAGGGTGATTACGCAAAATTATGCGGATCAGCCGGTCGGCGGCATCGACTTTCATCTAAAAGGCGGAAAGCAGATAGGGACTGAGAATATAGTTCCTAATAATCCAATTTACAATTTTGATGCGGATGATGATACGGGCGCAGGCGGAGAAAAAAACCTTGAAGATATAAGCCCGGGGCAATATGAATTCACGCTTTTGGAATCAGGCTATAAAGTTATAGGAACGAATCCTGCTGCTAGTTTCTTGCTTTTGCCGGGCGAAGCCAAGACGCTTACCGTGAAGGTCAGTCCTGAAAACGTAACCGCGCTTTTGGTCAAAACAATCCGGAGTGATGACGGATCTACTGTCTCCGGAGCCAATGTTCATCTGACTAATGCCTCGGGCTATGACGTTACTCTTATTGGCGGGGAAGATGGGTTGGTGTTTTTTCCTGATACTGTCGAGTCTTCTTTTGCAAACGGAGTATATGATTTATCAGTTTCCGCCGATAACTATGAAAATTATTCCAGCCAAGTGACGGTGGATACCGGCAATCTCAAGGAAGAAGTAGTTTCACTCACGCCGATTATTTAAAGAAAGCTTCAATGTATGAAAAAAAATCGGCAAAAATATATAGGCATAACACTGGTGGAAACACTAATCGCCATCGCCATTTTTTCTTTAGGAATGGAAGGTTTTACTTTGCTTTTTACCAGATCGTGGCGCCAAAACGCTTATGTGCTTGAAATGGGGCAGACGGCTATGGCCGTTTCCAGGGGAGTTAATGAGATGGTGGGGTACATTCGCGAGGTGCGCCAAGGGGAAAATGGCGCTTATCCTGTAGTATCGGCTAATGGCAACGATTTGGTGGTTTTTTCCGATTACGACCGGGATGGAGCAGCCGAAAGATTGCATTTTTATCGCAGCGGCAGTGATGTTGTTATGGGTATCCGGGAACCCTCCGCCGGTTTTCCTGTTACGTATGCCGCCGGCGACCAGGAAACGCGCGTTATTGCCGTAAGAATTGTCAACGAAGTTTCCAACCCGATTTTTGCTTATTATGATTCAGATTATCCGGAAGACAGCGTCAATAACCCCATTTTGACTCCGGCTGTGGCACCAAACGTAAGATTGATTCGGGTAACTCTTCACATGAATATCGATCCTAATCGCGCGCCGGACAATATCATAATTCAATCTTTTGCCGAGATGAGAAATTTAAATGACCATGATCGGTTCGGGTTGTAAATTTACGAACTACGAAATGAATACGAAATACGAAAATACGAAAATTAAAAACAGAACCAACTTCAAAGGTTCGGCGTTGGCGTATGGCTTGGTTATTATGGCGATAGTTTTGATTTTACTTACCTCCATTTTGACCTATGTGTCTTCTCAAATAAGATTCAGCTTCAATCGGGTGGAGAGGGAAAAAGCTTTTCAAATCGCGGAAGCCGGAGTCGGTTATTATCGCTGGTATCTGGCCCATGCCACGGACGGCATGAACACGGCTCAACTGAAAGCCTTTTGGGGGGATAGTGATACCCTGGGAGTTTCCGGTTCATATGAAGAGAATTACAAGGATTCAGAAACAGGGGAGATCATTGGAAAATATGTGATAGAGTTGGAGGTGCCTGACTCAGGTTCTACTATAGCCTATGTAACTTCTACCGGATCGACCATCAAAACTCCCGATTTGGCGAGAAAAGTACGGGTCAGATTCCGCCGCCCTTCCTGGAGCGAATATATGTGGGTGATTGACGATTTTGTCGCTTTTGGAGATGACGCGGAGGTGTACGGCAAAGTCCACTCCAATTTCGGAATTCGCTTTGACGGCGTGGCGCATAATGTTGTTTCCGCTTTGCCTGCTCGCTTCAATGATTCATCTCACGGAGGCAGCTCTTTGGATTTCGGAGTGCATACTCATAGCGGAACTGACGATCCTTTTGCTCCTGCCTATCCCTGGGCAGAAGGAACCGTTCCTGAACGTTCGGATGTTTTTGAGGCCGGCCGCCAATTTCCGGTGCCGGAAGTCAGCTTTAGTGGTGTTCTTACCGACTTGGGAAATATGAAAAATGAGGCGCAGGCTCCGGGCGGAGCAACTATTAACAGCTGCACGACCACCGGATGTTATTTCAACTATGACACTGACGATGATGAAGGAAAAAGGATTATTCTGAAAAATAACGGCGAGTTTGATATTTGTACGGTGGCCAGTCGTCATCCATCCGCTTTTCATCCCACCAGTTATAGAAGAAATACCGGTACCAATACTTGCAGTTCTTGCGGTGGTAATAATTGCACGCGGACATTCACGATTCCCGATGATGGGATTATATTCGTCGAAGGAAATGTTTGGGTGGACGGGACGGTGGATGGCAAAAAAATAACCATCGCCGCCGCCAATTTGCTGGGAGGAGATCCGGCCGATATCTTCATTGGACTGGGCAATATACGTTATACCGACTATAACTGTGAGAACATCATCGGGCTGGTAGCACAAAGGAATATTACGGTCATCAGAGATTGTCCTGATGATTTTGTGATAGACGCGGCGCTTATAGCGCAGTCCGGAAAGATAAGCCGGGGAAATTATTCGCTTAACAAGAGTACCCTGACATTTAACGGCGCCCTGGCGTCATATCTTCAACCTTATTTCAATACAGGGAATAATGGGTTTGGCGTCAGAAAATATAATTTTGACAATAACTTGCTCTATTGTCCGCCGCCGTATTTTCCCACCGGCACGGAGTATTCCATAGATTTGTGGGAAGAGCTATAATTAGAAACAGAAGAAAACAGAATAAGACAGAATGACACAGAATGAAAAAGGACGGTGCAAAAAAATTCCGTGTCGTTCTGTAGTTTCTGTGTAATTTTGTGAATTTATATGGGGTTTTGGAATAAAAAAATAATCAATTTTGAAGACAGGTTTTTCGGGCTGGATCTTTCCGATCTTTCAGTTAAGGTTTTTCAAATGGAAAAAAACGGAAAGGTCGACAAAATAAGAAGCTTTTGTTCTCTGGATATTCCCGAAGGTTATATCGAAGACGGAAGGATGATCAACAAGGAAAAGGTGGCCGAAATTATAAGAGACGCGGTGAAAAAAGCCGGTCCTGAGAAAATCAATACCCGAAAAGTTATCTGTTCCATTCCGGAATCGAAAGCGTTTTTACGGATAATAAGCGTTCCCAAGATTGAAAAAAAAGAAGCCGGCGAAGCTATAAAATGGGAAATCGAAGCCAACATTCCGCTTTCAGTTGATCAGGTTTATTTCGACTGGCAATTCTTGGAGGAGATTGAGGGAAAGCAAAACGTTTTAACGGTAGCTGTTTCCAGGGAAATTATTGATGACACGGTTTCTGTCTTGGAAGGAGCCGGTTTGGAAGTTTACGGGATGGAAATAGAATCCGTCGCCAGCGCCAGAAGCCTGATTGCCCAAAATTCCCCCGAGGAAGGCAATTTTCTGATGGTTGATTTGGGGGAGAAAAAAACCAGCTTCATTATAACGGAAGGAAATATTCCTTATTTTACCTCCAGTATTCCTTTCTCTTCCCAGGGCATTACCGATGTCATTTCCAAAAGTCTGGGAGTCGAAAAAAAGGAAGCGGAAAAAATAAAAATCAGCCAGGGAATCGAGCATTCTTTCGAAAATAGTTCCATTTTCAATTCCGTGAAGCCCCTCCTGGAAAATTTATCCGGTGAAATTGAAAAAACCGTCGACTTTTACAAAAGCATGTCGGGAGAAAAAAAAGATATACAAAAAATAATTATGTGCGGAGGAGGATCGAATTTGAAAGGAATGGCTTCCTATTTGACAACCAGGCTGTCTCGGGAGGTTGTTATTGGGGATCCTTGGACTAATTTCGATTTAGGAAATAACCTTCCGCCAATCAATAAAGAAAGCTCGATCCGCTACAGCACGGCGGTCGGTTTGGCCCTTGGAGCTCAAAAAGACTATGGAACTGAAAATTAATCTCATTCCCGACTACAGAAAAGAAGAGATAAGGATTTCCAAAAGATGGAGGCTTGTTTTGGGGCTTGGCTTGGCGTTGTTTTTTATGGCAATTATTTTTTTTGCGGTTCTTTTCGGATTCGGTTACGCGCTAAGCTCGGGTTTGCGGACTGTTTCTGACGATTCAAAAGAGGAAACTGATCATGATCGGCACCAATTAATTGCCGAATATGACGAGCGGTTTGAAAAAATCAATAGCCAAGTCTTAAACGTAATCGCCATAGACAGCGGCCAAATATATTGGTCGCGTTTGTTTGAAAATATCAGCCGGGAAGCAGCGCCTGGAATTAAAATAACAACCCTGTCCACCAAAGATTACGCGGTATTTATGACGGGCGAAGCCGATAGCCGGGATGATCTGATATCCTTTAAAGAAAAACTGGAGAAAAACAGTTGTTTCGCGGAAATTATTTTACCCCTCTCTAACTTGGTGTCCAAAGAAAATATCGCTTTTCAAATGGATTTAAAGGTAAGAGAGAATTGCGTGAAGAACAAATGAAGAATTTTTTAATTAAAAACAAGATTTCAATAACAGTTTCCTTCTATCTTTTGGGAATATTCTTATTGTTGCGTTTCGCGACAATTCCTTACATAAACGGCTTAAAGAGTCGGGCGGACAGCATCCAGGAAAAAATTATTGATAATCGGATGGAAGGCGATCGGCTTGAAGATATTCCCCGCATGGAAGAACTCTACGGAAACTATCTTAGCAATGAAAATTTTATCGATGTCATTCTCAATCAGAATGAGCAGTTGTCTCTCATAAAGAGCTTGGAAGATTTAGCGGAGAATACGGGGAATAAAATAAACTTGAAAGCGGAAGATTCCGAAAGCGCTTCACGGGCGAATAACGCGAAAAAAGCCGAAACAAAAAATAAAGATAAAGACAAAGAAGAAAAAAGCATTCTAGACAACTTGCCATACGACAGTTATTTCCCTATGGAAATAACGTTGGAAGGGGATTACCGCGGGTTGGTCAATTTCATTCGTAAATTGGAGAGCTTCAACTATTACGTTAATGTCATTTCAATAAGTTCCAAGAGCGTTATTCAGTCATCGGAAGACGGAGCTGTCGATCGCGACAGTTCGAGAAATATATTTATTTCTTCCGATTCCGTTTCCGCGGTTGAAGAGAAAAATGAAAAAGAGATTATAAACAGTGTTATAAAAGTCGTGGTTTATGTAAAGAAATGAAAAATTATTTTAAAAATTTTTCTCCAATCAGGATTGCAAAAGGAACCAACCCGCAGATTATTCTTGAAAGCTCCGTCAAGTTTTTTGAAAAAAAGGCCAGATGGTTCATTTTTGGCATCCTTTTTATTTTGACCGGTTTTTGCGTTTATTTCTGGTATTTTTTTATTTACCAGTCCCATTGGAGCGAAACCAGGAAGAAGGAATACGCCAAGACTAAGGAGAGGGGAGCAATCTTTGATGAAAACAGGTTTAACGGCGTAATCGAGGAAACTAAAAGAAGAAGATCGGATTACGACAGGGAATTCGAAGAGAGGGAAGATATTTTTAGATTAAAAAAGTAGCGATTTTTCTAGGAACAAAAAACAGCCTCGTCAAAACGGGGCTGTTTTTCTTTTGGGCGGATTTTTTTCGTGCGGGCTAATGGACGAAGTTGGAACGTATTTATGCTTAGACTTCGGAAAAATAACCATTAACCGAGCTGGGTATGAAAAGAATGAAGTATCATGTTAGGCATTCTTTATTCGAAATGAAATACTTGAATTTTTGGCCATTTAGCTTCCCAATTCTTTTTCTTTAATCGACTTTCGTAAATTTCTTTTTTGGAACGAAATGCTGGGGTGGGACAAACCCGAAGATTAACCAAATCATCAATTCCATTAGGAGCATTGATAATTACTTGGTTTTTCTCATCCAATTTCACAGCAATACTTGTTGCCGTTTCTGGCCATCTTGCCAAAGCGTCAGTTGAAGAAACATATGGATTATCGCCATTTGCAATATACATTCTTGCTTGATTTTTTACAGACCAAGGTAGGTTAGGAAGAAGTTTTTGAAGCTCATTTTCAAGTTTCTTTTCTGTACTTTCTTCCTTGTCTTCAGCATTAAAATAAATAACATCTATATCGGACAATGATGTTGAGTGATTAAAGTTGTGAAGATAGTCCCAAACTTTGTTGCGAACAAATCCCGCCCCAATCCACCAGTCTGGAAGATTGAGTGATTTTGCAGTTGCTAATACTTTCATCATCCATTGGTCATTTTCTACAAGCTGACAAATATCTTTTTCATTCAAATTTTTCATATATTTTATTTTACCATAACCATAAATTAATAGAAGCCGCTCCGGATGAGTCCGAAACGGCTTTTTTGTTCTGGCTGTCCAGTCATGCCTACTGTTTGTAGATGAGTTTCGGTTTGGAAACCGAGAACTCGCCATTCCAGACAAGAGGCAGACCATTGAGCAGACCCAGAGATTCCTGGTGAACCAGGTGCGAGAGTATCAGCAGGTCGTTCGGCAAAGTCTCGAGCGTATGTGACCGAATGACTTTTTCAAAAGCCAGGGTAAGACATTTATTGAGCTGTTTGTCGATTTCGTCTTTTTTCGACGCGTAGGCCAGTGCCGCACCTCGGTCGTTGGACAGACTCAGGTTTGCTTCAATGTTGGCAGTCACAGTAACGCCGTCGCTGGTTTTGGCTGTCAGTGTTTTGGCAAAAATTTTGTTATCACACTGAATCCATGTGACCGGTGCGAACGGGCTTGTTATGGCGTGGGTTGAGTCGATAGGAAGAACCATATTCCCAACTACCGCAATCTTGCCCAACGGAGGCTGGATGATTGTGGAGGAAACCATAGGGATGATTCCAAATAGCAGGGTGAGAATCAAAAGACAAGTCCTATCGAGTCCAGGCTCATCGGAGCTGTAGCGCTGTTTGTATTTTCCTTTCTCGAAGGCTTTCTGAAATGGGACTGTCGCCAATTCCCTAAAAATCCAGCCGAATTTTCCATA
>Ga0208968_1000478_pt1 | contig 26372 bp, 24 predicted proteins | sample RifOxyA3_FD_184031 | JGI IMG/M metagenome (GOLD analysis project Ga0208968, IMG submission 184031) | Groundwater microbial communities from Rifle, Colorado - Rifle Oxygen_injection A3 (SPAdes) | ecosystem: Environmental > Aquatic > Deep subsurface > Groundwater | place: Rifle, Colorado, United...
TATGAAATGAATATCCATATTTTAGATATAAAACCACTAATTTCAAAAGAGAGGCTCCCATGAGCGAATTTTTAAGAACCGTATTTTATCAGAAACACCTGGATCTGGCTGCCCAAATGGTTGAATTCGGCGGCTGGGAAATGCCCATTCAATATCCTGAAGGAATTATCAATGAACACATGGCCACACGGCAGGCCGCCGGCATCTTTGATGTATCCCACATGGGCCGGCTCTATTTCAGGGGCAAGGACAGCCTGCCCTTTCTCCAGCATGTCCTGACCAATAATGCGACGGCCCTGAGGGTGGGCGAGAGCCAGTATACCCTGATCCAGAATGAAGCGGGCGGGGCCATAGACGACGCCTATCTCTACCGGTTCAAACCCGATGAATTTCTCCTGGTGGTCAATGCCTCCAACCGGGAAAAGGACGTGGCCCATTTCAAGACTTGGCTCAAGAATTTCCAGGACATTGAAATGCTGGACAAAACCTTTGACGTGGCCATGATTTCCCTGCAAGGCCCCCTTTCCCGGTCCATCATGGAAAAGATCGTGACCAAGGGGAAACTGCCGGAACCGGCCCGCAACTGCCTCTCCCTGGTGGAGATCAACGGGGTGGAAACAGCCCTGGCCAGAACCGGGTATACGGGCGAGCCCTTGGGATTTGAACTGTTTATTGAAAATAAACATGCCGTGGCCATGTGGACCCTTTTGATGGAAAAAGGGGCCAAGCCCATCGGTCTCGGGGCCCGGGACACCTTAAGACTGGAAGCCTGTCTTCCCCTTTACGGCCATGAACTGGGAATCGACCATGACGGACGGGAGATCCCCTTGTTTGCCTCCAAATTATCAAAATTTGCCGTGAGTTTTTCTCCCCTGAAGGGCGATTTCATCGGGAAGAAGGCCCTTTCCCTTCAGCACCGGGCCTTGAAAAACATCATGAACCAAAACTTTAAGGATATTTCCCCCCTGCCAAGGATGGTTGCGGCCCTGGCCGTCACCGGAAAGGGCATTGCCAGGGAAGGCTACCCCGTGTTTTTAAAGGACCGCCAGGTGGGCCATATCACCTCGGGCACCATGATCCCCTTCCAGGAACCCGAGGGCAGCGGCCTGGATTCCGCCTTTAAACAGGAACCCAAGAAACGGGCCGTGGCCATGGCCCTCATTGACAGCAGCATCGGCGAGGGGGAAACCCTTGAGATCGAAATCCGGAAAAAACGCTGCGAAGCCGTTGTGGTGCCCTATCACATGAGTTCCGAAGCCCCGCCCTTTGTCCGGTCCATCCCCTTAGATCAGTTGCGGATGAAAACACCGGCCAAGGAAGAAGGCGCCTATCCCGGCCTTGCCCGCCGGCTTTTATCCAAGGCGGTCCGGAACCATACCTGGCGCCAGAAAGAATGCATCAACCTCATCCCGTCGGAAATGAGCCAGTCCTATCTATCCCGGCTTTTGTCCATCAGCGACCCGGTGAACCGGTATGCCGAGCATAAAGAGGTCAAGGCCTTTTCCGGGGAAGATGTATTTTATTACCAGGGCACGGAATTCATCAACGAGGTGGAACGCCTTTTAAACCGGGAACTCCAAACCTATTTCAACTGCCGGAACATTGAGTCCAGGGTCATCTCGGGCCAGATGGCCAATGCCGCCTTTTTCAGCGCCCTGGTGGATTTTCTGAACCGGACGGACCGGAAGAGCGAGCAGCGGCGGATCAGAAAAATCATGAACAACCACATCATCAAGGGCGGCCATTTAAGCGCCCAGCCCATGGGGGCCTTGCGGGACTTTGTGGCCAGGGACCCCAAAACCGAGAAGGCGGCCGTGGTCAATTTCCCCGTTGAAAGAGACAACCCCTATAAAATCGATATCCGGGCCTGCGAAGCCCTGATCAAAGAGCACCAGCCCGAACTGGTCATCCTGGGCAAGAGCATGATCATCCACAAAGAGCCGGTGTCGGAGATCCGGAAACTGGTGGATGAATTTGCGCCGGGCTGCCTGGTTATGTATGATATGGCCCATGTCCTGGGGCTTTACGGCCCCCATTTTCAGGAACCCCTAAAAGAAGGAGCCCATATTGTCACCGGCTCCACCCATAAGACCTATTTCGGCACCCAGCGGGGGGTCATCGCCTCGGATTTCAGCGAAGACGGCCTGGAATACGGACTCTGGGAAGCGGTCCAGAGAAGGACCTTCCCCGGAAGCGTCAGCAACCACCACCTGGGCACCCTGACCGGGCTTTTATTGGCCGCCTATGAAATGAACCATTTCAAGACCGACTACCAGAAAGCCGTCGTCGCCAATGCCAAGGCCTTTGCCCTGGCCCTGAAGGAAAACGGCCTGGATGTGGCCGGCGACCCCGCCGTCTCCTATACCGAAACCCACCAGGTGATTTTAAATGTGGGCTACGGCAAAGGGGCCAGGGTCGCCCGGGAACTTGAGAACAACCATATCATCGTCAATTATCAGGCCACGCCCGTGGAGGAAGGATTCACAGCCTCCGGGGCCCTGCGAATGGGCGTATCGGAAATGACCCGGTTCGGCATGGGGGAAAAGGATTTCAAAAGCCTGGCCGCTTTGATGGGAGACCTCATCAAAAACAACAGGGCCGTCAAGGATGAAATCATCAAATTCCGCCGGAATTTCCTGGATATGCAGTTCTGTTTCAAGGAAAGCGAATTTGCGGATGTGGCGGGCGCTTTGCTCGATTCCATAAAATAAACAAGGCCCCGTGCCGGTCCGTTTTAAGAACGGGCCGACACGGTATGGCAAATCTCAACGGCCAGGGCAAAAATAATATCCAGGGGCAGGTGCCGGTCTATGGTCCGGTCAAACAGCAGCTTGGTTTCAGGGGGAAATTCTTCATCCCCCTGCCAGTAGACCACGGCCACCGGCACTGCAGGGGTGATCTCAAATACAAAGGCCGCATCCCCAAAGGCCAGAGGGGTTCCGCCCAGTTTTTCGCAGGCCTGCCCAAAGGCCTTGATATCATTTTCAAACCGGCTGCTGATCCAATCCGTGGGCAGGGTATGGGGTCCCCTGAAAAAGGCGGCCCCGCCTTTGATGTCTTTCTCGGATACCCATTTTCCCTCGGGGGAAAGGGGTTTTGACCGCATCAGAAAATACAGAATAAATAAATACAGGCAATCGTGAAAGGGTTTAAGGCCAATCCCTTCCGGCCGCACCTCACGGGCTTTCAGATCCACACCATAGACCCGGCCCCATATTTTTAACCGGTATTGGCGGGTAAGCGGATCAAATTCACAGCCTGTCCGGGCCGTCACCTCGGCCGGGTCAAGGGCTTCAAGGTCCATAAAATGGGTTGGGTCCATCTTCTCACTCATTTCCTGATCCTCATTACGCCTTGATCTTATCCTTTAAAAAAGGAACATAGGCCATATCGGTTTTCATGATATGGGTTTTCAACCAGTCCACCAGGAAATCCATGAGTTCCATGGTGACCGTGGCCTTCCCTTTTTCAAAATCCGTCTGAAAGGCTTTGACCTTTGCCACCAATTCTTTGTGGATCTTTTTATGATTTTCCGTTTCCGGGTATCTGTATTTTTCAAACTGGTCTTCTTCAAACCCGAAATGGAATACGGTATATTTTGCGAGATCATTTAGAATTCCGCCGGCTTCCCTGGCGCCCTTCTGCTGTTTCATGGCTTTATGCAGAAGATTGATCAGGCGCACCAGCTCTTTATGCTGGGTGTCGATTGCCTCGATCCGGGTCTCCAGGGCCGACCGCCAGGGCATCAGGTCCGGAACCTGCTTTTCCGCCGACCCGGCATCCGATACCGGCGCCGACCTGTCCATGGACACCCGGAAAATGGAAATCATCTGTCTCAGGTTCAAAGAAAGCTGGTCCAGGTCCTTTGCACCATTGGTCAGTCCTGCGGCCCTGCCGGACATTTCCGCTGCAATACCGTCCACCTGGGCGATATCCCTTGCAATTTCAGAGGCCACCTGGGAACTCTGAGCCACATTTTCGTTGACCTCGGCAAGGCCGATGGAGGCCTGTTCTATATTACCGGCCACCTCTGTAGCCGTCCGGGATTGTTCTTCAACCGCCTTTGCTATCTCATGGACAATATGATCCACACTGGAGATGACCTCGGAAATCATGCCCACCTCAAGAACCGTCTCGCGGGTGGAATTCTGTATCCCCTCTATCTTTTCCCGGATGGTTTCCGTTGCCTGGGCCGTCTGGGCCGCCAGATTCTTGATTTCCCCGGCCACCACGGCAAAGCCTTTTCCGGCTTCACCGGCCCTTGCCGCTTCAATGGTGGCATTCAAAGCCAGGAGATTGGTCTGTTCGGCAATATCCGTAATGACCTCACTGATTTTGGTGATTTCCTTTGCCGCCCCGCCCAGGCGTCCCACTTTTTCCGTGGCCGTATCCACTTTCTGTTTTGCGTTGTTTGAAATTTTTCCGGCCTCAGCGCAATTTCCGGCAATTCCGGTAATATTGGACTGCATCAGGCCCGCTGCTTCGGCCACCATGGAGATATTGGTGGAAGCCTCTTCACTGGCTGCCGCAACCGTATGCATACTGGCATTCATTTCTTCGGCCGCCGCCGCAACGGAATTGGACCGGAGAGACAGATCCGAGGATTCCTGGTGCATCTGCTCCGACGCCATAAAGACTTCCGATGAAGATGCGGCAACGGTTTCTGTTTTCCGGCCGATATTCATGATAATCTCATTCAGATTTGAAACAAACTGGTCAAAACAATCGGCAAGAATCCCCATCTCATCCCGGCGGTTCAGGGAAAGCCGGATGGTAAGATCCCGCTCCCGGCCCTTGATAGATTTTTCAAGACCCCTGGTGATCATTTTCAGAGGTCTGAAAAAAATAAGATGAAAAACCCATCCCATGGCGGCCATGACCCCGAGAAGACAGATGATTAAGACTGCCATCATTTCTCCGAAGATCTTTGCACCGATGATTTCAGAAGCATTTTTCAAGAGTTCTTTTGCCTGGACGAGCGGCTGATTATCAAACTTACCACCTTCCGGGACCTCCACCTGGTCCAGGATAGCGGAAATCTTGTCGGCCATGATCTTGATTTCCTTGGATTGGAAATGAACGAAAGAGGCCCCCAGGATACAAAAGGCCAGGGACAGGATGAGGCATAGGGATCCGGCAAGTTTAACCTTAAGACTTTTCTGAAATAACTGAACCATGATTGAATTCCTCCAAATTTATTTGCTGCGATCAGGATTTTTTGCCCGTCATTTTCTCAATCTCGATTTTGATAACCAGGGTTCGTTCAAGCATTGTTTCCGGATAATCATAGGCCTCATCGGAATACTGGGCCATGATCGTATCAAAGGCCCGGCGTTTTTCCTCGGGGTCGGTGAGAAAAAAGGCTTTGCCGGACCCGATCACGCTTTTGTATTCCACCCCCCAGTCGCAGGCCCGCTCCGCCTTTCTGAATTGGACAATCTCGTCCACCTCAAAACAGACATGGGGGTTTTTACGGATCAGGTCGATTTTTCTTCCTTCCCGCGCAGAGTGCAGATAAAGAGTCCCTTCCCGGTATCCGAAATTCATGGGCACCAGATAGGGCTTATCTTCGTCCACCATGGCAAGGCGGCAGATGCTGCAAGCCTTTAAAATATCTTCAATCTCTTTTTGATCCTTGATTTCTCTTTCTTTTCTTCTCATAAAAATACCGCCTTAAATATTTCGTATTCCGATTCGGTGAGCCCCTCTACCCCCATGGGACGATCCTTGCCGTCATGGCAGTCGGACCCCCCGGTGATGATCAGGTTGTGTTTTTTTGCCAGGGATTTTAAATCTTCCTGTTGGGCCTTGGTATGGCCGGGATAATACACCTCCAGGCCGTGAATCCCTGCCTCGATGAATTCAGGCAGGATCCGGAGCACAATATCCAGGGGAGGAAGAACTTCCTTATAATGCCCCGGTCCCGGAAAGGACCCGGCCGCCGGATGGGCAAGGGTGCAGAACATGCCCTTATCCCGAAGAATTTCCCGGACATCCGCCAGATTTGTTCCCGAAGGCAGGTAGGCCGGGCTCTCATTTCCAAGGATATTGTTTATCGTCTCTCTGTCTTTGATGCCAAAATTTTCCGTCAAGGCCAGGGCAAAATGACGCCGGGTGGCATTCCGGCTTAATCTTTCAATGTCTTCAAATTCCATGGGTCTCGACAGCAGAGGCGTTTTGCTTCCGGGGCCGAAATATTCATTGATTTCTCCGATTCTTGCCCGGACAAGCGCTTCCCCTCTTCCCCTTGAAAGCATCTGATCCATCCGTGTCATAAAGTTTGTGTCATATAGCCTGTCGGAAGAAAAATACCCTAAAAGATGAAGGGTCCCGGTAAAAAAGGGCTTTTTAAAACAAACGGAAATTTCCACACCGGGTATCACTTCCATTCCCAGTTCTTCTCCGGCCTGCACTGCGGTTTTCAACCCCTTAAGCGTATCATGGTCCGTGACGGCGATGGCCTTTAATCCCAGAGACTTGGCCTTTTCAACCAGCTCCTTTGGGGTAAATTCACCGTCCGATTCCGTGGTATGATTGTGTAAATCCGCAATTATTTTTCGATTCATATCTCTCTTTTATTTAAATTTCTGTTTGCCTCTTTTTCCATCCGCCTGTTTTTATATCGATTTCTACAAAATTACAACCCAACTTTATTCTATTGAAAAAAGAAGCTAATGATTATATGAAATAAGTTTAATGTTGGAATATGAATAATTTCTTAACCTTTATAATATTGGAGATAATAATACATGGAGATTACGGAAAAAGATATGGACATCATTACGGAACTCGGAAAGATAAACTCCGAAGAAAAAGCCAAGGCCATATTCGAAAAATATATGGACAAGGAGCACCAGGGCCGGATGCTTAAGATCAGCCATCCCGACGTCCTTAAGCGGATCGCCAATGCCATTGTGATTTGTAACCCGAAAGCGGTTTTCGTGAATACCGGGTCTCCGGCGGACAAACAGTTCATCCGGACCCTGGCCCTGGAAAAAAAAGAAGAGGCGCCCCTGGCCATGGAAGGCCACACCATCCATTTCGACCTTGCCAAGGAACAGGGCAGGATCATTGACCGGACCTATTATATCGCCAACCCGGAAGACGAGGTCTCTTCCCTTGCCAACCGCATGGACAGGCCCACGGCCCTTGAACAGGTCCGATCCAATATGACGGACATCATGAAAAACATGACCATGATCATCGGCTTTTATATGAGGGGTCCGGTGGGGTCTCCGGCTTCAAACCCGGCCCTGGAGATCACTAGTTCCGCCTATGTGGCCCACAGTGCGGAACTTTTATACAGGAACGCCTATGCCGCCTTTGACGGGGAAGTCACCACTCTGGGCCATTTTTTCACCAATGTCCACAGTGAGGGCCTGAACCGTACCGAAGACCTTCCCGACGCCAGGGTGTTCATGGACCGTAAATTCCGGACCACCTATGCCTGGAAATGCACCTATGCCGGAAACACCCTGCTGCTGAAAAAGGGAAACCATCGGTTTGCCGTGGACAAGGCCGTCTATGACAATCCGGGAAATGAATTGTCCGAGCATATGTTTATCACCGGGATCCACGGCCCCAAGGGCCGGATCACCTGGTTCGCCGGGGCCGCCCCCAGCGGATGCGGCAAGACCACCACGGCCATGGCCGGTAACGTGTTTATCGGCGATGACCTGGCCCAGATGTGGATCGCCAAAGACGGGTCCATCCGGAGCATCAACCCGGAATGCGGAATTTTCGGGATTGTGGAGGATGTCAACCAGACAGGCGATCCCCTGCTCATGAAGGTCCTGCGAAAGCCCGGCCATGAGGTCATCTGGTCCAATGTTCTCATCGATGAAAACAGGGTGCCCCACTGGGTGGGAAACAACGAAACCCCTCCCAAAAAAGGATTCAATTTTCAGGGCGATTGGCATGAGGGAAAAACCGATGAAAACGGCAAACCCGTCCCCCTGTCCCATCCCAATTCCAGGTGCACCCTGAGCTCGACCTCCCTAGAAAACTATTCCAAAGAAGCGGATAACCCCGAAGGGGTCATTACAAGGGTCTTTACCTACAGCGGCAGGGATGCCGATACCATGCCCCCGGTCTGGGTGGCCAAGACCTCCGACGCAGGGGTGGTCATCGGCGCCTGCATTGTTTCCGCGGCCACGGCCACGGAAGTCGGCGCCACCGGCGTCAAACGGGCGCCCTGGGCCAATGCCCCCTTCATTCCCGGCGCTTTGGCCGATTATATGGATGTCCAGTTCAAATTCTTCGGCAACAGCCGGATCAAACCCGAATACGGACCCGTCATGGCAGGGCTCAATTATTTTCTCACGGATCAGGCCAGGGGCGGCAGTTCTCCCAAACTTCTGGGTGAAAAAAGAGATGTCAAGGTCTGGCTGTCCTGGCTTGAACGGTATGCTTACGCTGAAATCGGGTATCTGGCCACTCCCATCGGCAACCTCCCGAAATACGAGGACCTGAAAGCCCTGTTCAAGGACATCATCAACAAAGACTATCCCAAAGACCTGTATGTCAAACAGTTCTCTCTTTATCTGGACAATATCATCAAACGGATTGAACTTCAGGAAACGGCCTATGCCAAGGAAAAAGGGCTTCCCCCACAGTTGCCGGAAATTCTTGCCGGGCAGAAACAAGGCCTTCTAGCACTAAAGAAGGCCCACGGCAGCATTGTCCATCCCGATGTGTTTGCAGGATAGCCCTTACATTTAAACCTGATTAAGGCCGGAGGCCCCATGAGCAAAATAGCCCGTATTGATCTCTACCATGTCCGGATACCCCTGGATAAACCCTTTTACCCCAGTTGGATTCCAGGATACCCGGCCACGGACAACCGGTTCGACCTGGTCCGGATCACCACCGAAGACGGCATTGAAGGCTATTCCGCAGGCCCGGCCATTTCAACGGAACGCCTGGGGCTGGGCAATCTGATCGCCCCCTATCTCCTGGGCCACGACGCCACAGACATCCCCCTCATGCTCCAGCGGCTCCGGGAAGTCGGCTACCTCGGGGTCCGGGCCAACTGGATGGAACCTGCCTTCTGGGACATCAAGGGAAAACTTGAGAATAAGCCGGTTTGTGCGCTTTTCGGGGCAACACCGGAGCCGGTGGAAGTCTATGCCTCCACCGGGGAAATCAAGGATGAGGCGGCCCGAGTGGATGAGGCGTTGAAACGGTATGAGGAAGGGTTCAGGACCATCAAGATCCGGGTCCACGACTTTGACGTCAATACGGATATCCGCCATGTCAGGGCCGTGGTGGATGCCGTGGGAGACAAGATGGCCATTGGCGTGGATGCCAACCAGGGATGGCGGGTCACCATCATCAATGATGCCCCGCTCTGGGATCTGGCCCGGGCCCGGTATTTTGCCGATGCCTGCGCCGATATGAACATTTCCTGGCTGGAAGAGCCCCTTCCCATGGATGATTATGAAAGCCTGGCCGAACTGACGGGGTACAGCCGGATCCCCGTCAGCGGCGGTGAAATCCATACCAATGGGAAAAGCGAACTCAAATATATGATCGAAAAAAAATGCTATCATATTTTCCAGCCCGACGCCATCATGACCGGCGGCATCCAACACGCCCTGGATGTGGCGGAGCACTGCAAAAAACACGGATTAAAATTCGCTCCCCACACCTGGACCAACGGCATCGGTTTCGCCGTCAACCTCCAGGTGCTTCTGGCCAGCGGCTTTAACGGCGTGAAACCCCTGGAATATCCCATCAACCCGCCGTCATGGACCGTTGAAAAACGGGACGGCATCCTGAAAAAACCCTTCGTGCACGATAAAGGCGTTATTCCACCCATTGAGTTGCCCGGTCTGGGATTTGAAATTGACCTGAAAAAGCTTTCAAAATACGGCGAAAAATTTTTCAGCATGAACAAACGAAAGCTGATCTTTTACACCATCAAAGACAAGGGATTGATGACGGCCTTGAAGCTCAACGCCAACAAGAAAAAATACGGGGTGGACGCCGTTAAAAAAGCCTAAAGCGTTGCAATAAGCCCTTTGATATCCTCACGGACAGTGGGGTGCTTTTCCATGGCCCCCTTTTCATCCATGCCCCGGTAGCAGAGATCACCGGCATAGCGGATGGCTGCGGCATCGAAAAAATACCGGGCCGTCAGTTTCATCCCGTCAAAGAGGTCCTTTCCCTGGGTCGCGCCCACGGCCAGAAGCACGCCCTTGCGGTCGCAGCCCTTGAATTCATCGGTTTTTAGCCGGTATTTCCTGGACCACAGCACCTGGATGCGGTCGATGAGGGCCTTTAAGGCAGCGGGAAAGGCATAAAAATACACCGGGGACGAAAGAACCACAATATCGGCCCGGATGACGGCCGGAAGAAAAATCCGGGTAAAATCATCGTCAAAAACGCAGACCCCTTCTGTTTCGCAGTGGCCGCAGCCGATGCAGGGATTGATCTTGAGCCGGACGGCGCTTAGGACCTCGGTCTCATGGCCTTTTTTTTGCATTTCCTCCATAAAAAGGGAGGTGAGAAAATTTGAATTGCCCTGATGACGGGGGCTCCCGTTTATTCCAAGCACAAACATGATATTATCACTCCACAATACCCAGCAACTCGATTTTAAATACCAGGGCGGCTCCGGGTTTGATCATGTCCCCGGCCCCCCTGTCTCCATAGGCCAGATCCGTGGGCACATAGAGCATCCAGACGGACCCGGTCTTCATGATCTGAAGGGCTTCTATCCAGCCCTGGATCACCTGGCCCACCTGGAATACGGCAGGCTTTCCCCTGTCATAGGAGGAATCAAAGACCGTATCGTCGATCAAGGTGCCGACGTAGTGGCATTCCACTGTATCCGCAGCCTTTGGGGCCGGTCCTTTTCCATCCTTTAAAATTTTATATTGAAGCCCGCTGGCCAGGGTGATGACCCCTTCTTTTTTCTTGTTGGCCTCCAGAAAATCAGCTCCCTTTTTCCGGTTCTCTTCAGATTCCAGTTTCATTTTCTCAATCTGGCGGTGACGGATAATTCTCTGATAGGACACTAAGAGTTCTTTTAATTTTTCCTCGGAAAGCCTTGCCTGTTTTTGATTTGCATCCATTGCTCCCAAAGTGAAAAACTCCGGGTCAAGAAGAAAATTCTCTTTCAGCTTTTCGAAAATATCATAGCCCAGGGCATAGCTGATCTGCTTTTCAAGCTCTTCTTTGTCAAGGGTGTCCTCTTTTTTCTCCTCGGCAAAACCTTTAAAACAGAGGCAAAAGACAAGAACCAGAATAAAAACACCTGTTTTTTTCAACCGCATCCTCCCGCATCTTTTTATGATTGCCTTATCATTGCCATCCGGCAGTTTTACCGTAGCAGAAAGACCGGATGTTTTCAATCCCCAACCTGACGGGACAATCCGTAAAAAAACTGAAGCCGAATATTGCCATTCCGCGATTTTCCTGATAGCCTTCCAAGCTTGTTTTTGTTCAGCTTTTTAAGGAGGGCGGCAATGAGAGAACTCATTTTAATTAATATTACAGGCAAGGACAGGCCGGGCTTGACGTCCAGCCTGACCCGGACTCTGGCCCAGTATGAAATCACCATCCTGGATATCGGCCAGGCCGTGATTCATGATTACCTTTCCCTGGGCATGCTTATTGAAATCCCCTCCCGGCATTCCTCCTCCTCCATTCTCAAGGATCTGGTGTTCCAGGCCCATAAGCTCGGCATCCAGATCCAGTTTTCACCCATTGACATGGAAAACTATGCCGGCTGGATGACCCGGAACGGACACGAGCGCCTGATGATAACCCTTCTGGGCCGCACCCTGACAGCCGAACAGTTGACCGGGGTGACGGCCGTCATTGCCGAGGCAGGCCTGAATATCGACATCATCACCAATCTTTCAGGATACATCCCCCTGGATCAGCCCGAATTGCAGCCCAGGGCCTGCATCAAACTGACAATATCCGGCACTCCCCGGGACCCGGAGCAGTTGCGGCGGCAATTATTTGAAATCTCTGAAAAAACCGGGATCGACATCTCTTTCAGCGTGGACAATATTTACCGCCATGCCCGGAAGCTCATCGTTTTTGATATGGATTCCACCCTCATCCAATGCGAGGTCATTGACGAGCTGGCCAAACATGCGGGTGTGGGAGAGGAGGTGGCCCGGATCACCGAATCGGCCATGCGAGGGGACCTGGATTTCAAGGAGAGTTTCACCCGGCGACTGGCCCTACTCAAGGACCTGGACCAGGGCGTCCTGGCCGAAGTTGCACAAACCATTGAACTGACCGAAGGGGCCGAACGGGTCATGGGGGTCCTGAAACAACTGGGGTTCAAGACCGGCATCATCTCCGGCGGTTTCGATTATTTCGGAAAAATCCTGCAAGCCCGGCTGGGCCTGGACTATGTATTCACCAACACCCTTGACATCAAGGACGGAAAAATCACCGGCCAAGTCTCCGGCGAGATCATTGACGGCCCCAGAAAGGCCGAAATCCTCAAAACCATTGCCGTGGTGGAAAATATCAGCCTGGAGCAGACCATTGCCGTGGGTGACGGCAGCAACGACCTTCCCATGCTCGGGATTGCCGGGCTCGGAATCGCCTTTCATGCCAAACCCCTGGTCCGGCAAAAGGCAAAACAGTCCATCTCCAGCGTGGGTCTAGACGGCCTCCTCTACCTCATGGGCATCAGCGAAAGAGAAATCGGGCAGAGCCGGGCCTGAGAACCCGATTGGCGGGATTTCAATCGTTTTCTATTAAGCCTGATGAGTGGCATATTCGTCCAAAAGACGGCGTATCATCTTCTGGTACTGTGTGTTGTATTTTTTCGCTTCCTTTTTAAAAAAATCGACGCTAACCTTGCTTAAAGCAATAGTCACCTTAACGGTTTCATCTTTAAGCGCCAATTCTTCCGAAGAAGGCAAAAAATCGGGAATAATTTTAACCTTCCCCATAGGTTCATCAGTATATTTTATTTTCTTTTTCATAAATCTTTTTGCCCCTTCGCCAATAGCCGGCACCAATGATTCTTATTTTTTTGGAACGGTATGTAAACCTCACAGTCAATATGCCCTCAGAAACTTGGCCTAAACAATAATAGCGCTTTTCATCGGTGCTGTGCTCAAGGTCTTCAAGAAGAATACGATTGTGATCTAAAAAAGCCAACTGAGCCAAAGCAAATGATATCCCGTGTTTCTCCTGATTTGCCTGGTCTTTGTCGTCATCCCATTCAAAATCTGTTTTCTTCGCCATACTTTTAACTTAGGATTTCAATGGCGGATTGTCAATATAATTATATGGCTTTATCAGCGGCTCGGTTTATGATGCTCCGCATGGCGTAATGAGTTATTGTCAAGCTGAAGCTGCCTGATATATAGCCGCTCGATATTTGGGGGGTGGAATAGGCTTGTCTTCAGCTTGTGCTGCCTTTATCCATAGATCCTTTGCCTTTTGGACCTCATGCAATGCCTCGTCAGGAGTATCACCGAATGCGGAGCAAGCTTCAAGATCGGGCATGTCGGCGATGTACCCTTCGTCATCATCTGAATAGAAAATATTGATATGATAGTCGCGCATTATTCATCCTCCAGTTTAAGATTGTATTTGTAACCAGTTTCAGAAACCGGCGAATTTGATATGTTCTGGCTTGCCCTTTGACATCTTGCAGGTTCACCAGCTCAGGGATATCAGTCCTTGTGAAAATATGATGGCTGCCTTCGTTCCGGGACAGCTTGAACCCGAAAGCTTCGACAAGATTAACCATCTCCATGAATCTGATGTTTTTTGAACCTTCAATTATTTTTTGAAGCAATTTTCGTCTTTTCATAGTTCATCTCTTACAAGTAGAACGTTGTAACTGACGGGCCGCGCCAAGCAGTCTGAAAAAAGCGGCTATGTTGCTTGCGGTGCCGTCCAGTGATTGGTTGCATTTCAAACTTTGAAAACCACGAGTTTTTGATAAGGTTAGTTGGAATTTTTTCATTTGTCTTAATGTTTAAAAATTAAAGCGATCCAATAATCAGTGCCATAAGAATTGAAATTGGTATTCCGAATATAAGGATGTTATTGTTGAATTTTTCTAATTTTTTTTTCTCACCTTGGAAAAAGAGATTATTATATTTTTCATCTCCCCAAGCTATTCTTAATAGAGTTATACCTATTGAGGCAGGAATTAAACAAATCAGTAAAACAGATACTAAATGTAACCCCTTATTGATAAAGTAAACAAATATTACGAATGAGGGGCCTAAAAGAATAAATAATACTATGATATCTTTTAATTTGCTTGGCATAAGACCTTTTTTATAATTTGTACTGAGATGTAACAGAGCAATAAGCGTAAATACTTAATCATCTTTTTCCATATGGACTGCAATTTTTTATGCACATTATTTAAGCCATAAAAAATATAAAATCCGGACACTTATTACCTTTACCTGAAAATTTTAAACTCATCACGATATTAAGCCTGAAACATGGAAAATACCTCTGAATTCAAGCCTGATCTAAAAGCATAACAGATCAGGCAAAAGGACAAGGATCAGTATGAGGTTTTACACAGAATCACCCCATTGTCAATAGGATCGGCAATATATTCATGGGGTTGGAGGGAGGCCCGGCCTGGGGAAAGGCGGCAGGCTGTGGAGAGCCATGGGAAGGCCGGGTTGGGTTTCCGGCCTTCCCATGACAGGGTTACATCATTTCTATGGCGCAGGCCATGGATACTCCGCCGCCGCCGCAGAGGGTGGCAAGGCCCAGGGTTTTGTTCCGTTTTTTCATGGCATACATGAGGCTGACCACGATTCTGGCGCCGGTGGAGCCCACGGGATGACCGAGACCGATACCGGAGCCGTTGACATTGGTGATTTCCCGGTTCAGGCCCAGTTCCTTTTCACAGCCCAGGTACTGGCCGGCAAAGGCTTCGTTGACTTCGATGAGTTCAAAATCCGACAGGGCAATACCGGAAGATTTTAAAAGGTTTTTGACCGCAGGCACCGGGGACAGGCCCATGACAGAGGGATGGCAGGCGCCTCTTGACGTGGCCTTGATCCGGGCTATGGGGGTCAGGCCCAGTTCCTTGGCCTTGGAGGCGGACATGATGACCATGCCGGTGGAGCCGTCGTTAATGCCCGATGAATTACCGGCCGTGACCTTGCCGATCTTGGGGATAAAGGCCGGCGGCAGGGCGGCCAGTTGGTCCATGGTGATGCCGGGCCGGAAATGCTCGTCCTTGTCAAAAATCAAGGGGTCCTTCCTCTTCTGGGGAATGGACACGGGAACGATTTCATCTTTAAAGGATCCGTCCTTGGTGGCCCGTTCCGCCTCGTTATGGCTTCGCAGGGCCACTTCATCCATTTCCTCCCTGGAGATGTTCAGGTGCTGGGCAATGAATTCCGTGGTATGGCCCATGATATAGGGTTTGCCCACAAAGAGGCTCAGGGGCGGCTTGGTGGCATCCACGGGGCCGTCTTCCGGATGGGGGATGATATGGGAGCCGCAATGAAGGGCATGGATCATTTCATCCACAAAGACCTGGTCCTGGAGCCTGCATCCCCAGCGGGCATTGGGAACGCTGTAGGGGGCGGAGGACATATGTTCCGTGCCGCCGGCCAGGATAATATCGGCCATGCCGGCCTGGATCATGGCCATGCCGGATATCATGGATTCCATACCGGAAATACAGACCCGGTTGATGGTGACGGCGGGGACCGTATCCGGGATTTTGGCCAGCAAAGCCCCGACCCTGGCCACATTCAGGGTGTCGCAGGATTCCATGCAACAGCCGTAACGAATATCATCAATCATGCCGGGCTCGATCCCGGCCCTTTTGATGGCTTCCGCCATGGTGACGGCGGCAAGGCTTGCCCCGTTCATGGGTAAAAGGGTTCCGCCAAAGGCACCGATGGCTGTCCGGCAGCCCGATACAATGACTACATCTTCCATTTTTATATTCTCCTGTCTTTTTTAAAATTCAAACGCATTATCAGAATAAATTCTCGTCCATATCCGCAGCCGGATTGTTTTCACAGGTAACGGCATTCAATTTTCCCAGGGTGGCCGGGAGGATGGTGGTGATAAAAAATTCGGCTGCCTTGATCTTGCCCATGTAAAAAGCGGCTTCCTTGCCGTCAAGCTTTTCCACTGCAATAGAGGCCCGCCACAGGAGCATCCATGCCATGACCACATCCCCGGTGGCTTCCATCAGAGGATGAGCGCAGGCAAAGGCCGATGGGGATTGTGCTGAAAACAGGGCCTGAATGGCCTGGGTGCAGGTGGTTTCCAGCAGCCCGGCGGCGGATTCCAGCTTTTCTGCAAGCCCTTTCAATCGGTCCTGCTGCTTTGCCGCTGCTATAGTAAGGGTCATTTCCTGAACCAGAGCTTTGAGCATCCGGCCCTTGCTTCCCCCTACCTTGCGGCCCAGAAAATCCATGGCCTGGATCCCGTTGGCGCCTTCGTAAATGGAGGCAATCTTGCAGTCCCTGACCATCTGCTCCACGGGATATTCCCGGGTATATCCGTATCCGCCGAAGACCTGCATGGCATCCACACAGACATCAAACCCTTTTTCGCTGGTATAGGCCTTGACAATGGGGGTCAGGATGCCGGTGAGATTTTTGTATTTCTGAACCTCTGCCTCATCCGTGGAGGTGGCTTCCTTGTCAAAGCAATAGGCCACATAATAAATAAGGCTCCGCAGGCCCTCCACATAGGCTTTCATTTTCAAGAGCATCCGTTTCACATCCGGGTGCTGAATGATGGGCACCTGGGCGGCGCCGTGGTCGGCAAGATGCGCGACACTTCTGCCCTGGAGTCTTTGTTTTGCATAATCCAGGGCATGCTGGTACGCCAGGTTTGCACTGGTAAAGGCCTGGGTTCCCACTTCAAGGCGGACCTCATTCATCATATGGAACATGACCTCCATGCCCTGGTTGGGCGCGCCCAGAAGGAAGCCCCTGCATTTGCCCTTGCCGCCCAGGGCGATGGAGCAGGTTGGGCTGCCGTGAAGCCCCATTTTTTCTTCCACGCCGGTGCAGACCACATCATTGGCCTCGCCCAGGGAGCCGTCTTCATTGACCCAGATCTTGGGGACAATAAACAGGGAAATTCCCTTGGTCCCGGCGGGAGCCCCTTCAATCCTGGCCAGCACGGGATGGATGATGTTTTCCGTGAGATTCTGCTCCCCGTTGGTGATAAAAATTTTGCTGCCCGTGATATCATACAGGCTGTCATCCCGCTTTTTGGCCGATGTGGTCAGGGCTCCCACATCGGACCCGGCTCCCGGCTCGGTCAGGAGCATGGTGCCGCCCCAGATGCCGGTATAGAGTTTTTTAAGGAAAAGTTCCTTTTGTTTTTCCGTGCCGAAAAGATCAATCATTTTCCCGGCGCCGTGGCCCAGGATGGGATAGGTCATCATGATATAATTGGCGCCGATGAGGTATTCCAGAGCAGCCTGGGCAATGGTGAAGGGCAGGCCCTGTCCGCCATAGTCCTGGCTTTCGGTCAGGGCGCCCCATTCCCCTTCCACAAGGAGCTGGTGGGGCTTTCTCAGGCATTCCGGAACCCGGACCGCACCGTTTTCAAATTTTACGCCCTCTCTGTCACATTCGGCATAGGTGGGAAAAATTTCCTTTATTGCCAGGTTTTTTGCCTCTTTTACAACCATATCAAACATTTTTTTATTAAATGCCTTGTATTTATCGGATTGTAAAAAAGCATCCACCTTGAACTGTTCGTACAAAACAAACTCAATATCTCTTTGATCCGTTATCCTGGGAGCCATGTATCACCTCGTAAAAAAGATTAGGGGTTAGGGTAAGTAATCTTTACTTATCCGTATTCCGCCTGTCAAGAAGAAAATAATTTCAGGTCGCCTCTGCAAACAGTGTTTTGTAGTCAGCGTATAAAATCAAGACGGATCAGCAATCCGAAAAACAGGGGGGGGGGGGGGGGTTATTTCTTTTTGAATTTTCTGCCGTCAATGGATAAAAGGCTTGAGATGGTAATCTTGTCCAGGCAATCAAACATGGCGCGCCCGGCTTCGACCCAGACCCACCGGGACAGGCATTCCCCGGCCCGGTTGCAGACACCGCAGATTTTCTTTTTCTGATCTGCACAATCGGCAATCACGGTGGATTCTTCCAGGATTCTGACAATCTGCCCGATGGATATCTCGTCCGGTGATTTTGCAAGCATATGGCCGCCGGAGGGCCCCCTGCAACTGTCGATGATACCGGCTTTCTTTAATTTTCGGGTTATCTGCTCCAGATATTTGACGGAAATATTCTGCCGGTTGGATACATCGCTTAAGGGGACAGGCTTGTCCTTACCGTAAACAGCTATGTCAAGAATCAGCCGGGTCCCATATCTGCTTTTGGTTGTAAGTCTCATGGCCTTTCTGATTCAACCGATGGTATGCCGGATGATGTCCAGGAGTTCTTCCCGGTCAAAGGGTTTTGACAGCGATGCCGCAGCATTCATGACGGCACACTGATGACCGGGAAGCCCGCTGATAACGATAACAGGTGTTTTTTTTAATCCGGGGATTTTTGTCAGGTGATGATAAAATCTGGGGCCCCAGTCTCCCGGCATTTCAATGTCAAGGGTGATCAGATCCGGCCTGTGTTTTTCCGTCTGGGCGAGGCCTTCCTGCACATCCCCGGCTTCATAGACATCATAACCATGATCCTTGATCAGGGAAACAAGATATTGCCGAATGTGTGAGTCATCTTCTATGACGAGAATTTTCTTTTTCAAAAGGATCTCTTTGTCCATGTCATACTTTAAGGCATGCAATCGATCAGAAGGCCTCCCTGAGGCTTACAACCTATTCGTCCTCGTCCATGTCCTCATCCTCGTCAACAGGCTTCAGATGTTCCGGGACAATCAGCATTTTGATGATTAAAGGCTTTAAAAAAGACCAGCGGATGCCGATCTCAAATTCTTCTTCCAGATCCCGGATGGCATCCCAGCAGTTATGGCAGGGAGCAATGACCAGCTTGGCCCCGGTGGCCAGGATCTGATCCCTCTTGCATTTCAGGCCCACATTCCTCTGTTTTCTGAACAGCCCGATGCCGTTAAACCCGCCGCCGCCGCCGCAGCAGAAATTGTGTTCCTTGTTGGGCGTCATCTCGATAAAATAACCGGGTTCCACAATATAGGAGATGATTTCCCGTGCCACTTCCCGCAGGCCATGGTTCCGGACATAATTGCAGGAATCCTGAAGCGTGCAGGGCTCCTTAATGCGTTTGGCCGGGTCGATTTTCAGCTTGCCGGTTCGCAGGGCCTCGGCCAGCCATTCAATATAATGAATGGATTCGACGGGCGGGCGGCCGTCGGGCCGGCCGGCCCAATAGGGGCCCTCCACCACGGTGGCGCGATGGGCATGACCGCATTCGGTTCCCACCATCCGTTTGGGTTTCAGGCGCTCCATGGCGTCGTATACACTTTGCACCTGCATCTTGCAGGCGGCCCAGTCCCCGGCAAACATGGCCAGGCTGGTCAGTTCCCACCCCTTAGACGGGATGGTCCAGCTTTCCCCGGCAATATGGAAAAGGATGGCTGCCTCGGCCAGATCTTCGGGATAATGCTTGGCCTCCCTGGCATTGACCGTGTACATGATATCGGCCCCCTCCACATCCACGGGAACTTCCAGGCCGGGATATTCCTCTTCGCTTTCTTCCACCATCCATTGAAAGGTGTCCACATAGTCTTCGCTGGTGATGTCCATCTGGGCATTGTACACCCGGTGCATACCGGCGCCGATTTTCATTTCCCAGGGAACAAAGCCCTGCTGATAGCACAGGCCCCGGAGATACCCGAACATAATTCCGGTATCAATACCATGGGGGCAATAGGTTCCGCACCGGTTGCAGCAGGTGCACTGGGCCCAGGCCACTTCCATGGTATGGAGCATGAAGGCATTGTCCACCTTGCCCTTTCTTTTGATGATCTCGCCCAGGGTGGATTGAATCTTATAGGCCGGTACCTGTTTCGGGTCCTTGTCGTTCACCAGGTACAGAAAGCAGGAATCGGCGCACATGCCGCAATGGGCGCAGATTTCGAGCCAGGTGCGGATCCTTGATTTACAGGTATTCTGGATGGTTTTCCATAATAGATCGGAATCCACCTCCAGCTTTTTCATTTCTTCATAATATTTTTTACCGCTCTGATCCGCCAGAAGGGTGGTAATCCCCTCAGCCGTTTCAACGGGTTTTTTATTGCATAATGTTCCTTCAGGCATGGAAATTTCTCCTTAAAAACTGGTTTGTATCCTCATCCGGCTACCAGGCCATTTTGGTTCCCCGGAGGCCGCCTCTCTTTATCCCGAAATCCATTCCAAGCTGGGCTCTTGAGGCAAAAAACAAAAAGACATGGGAAAGTTTGGTAAAGGGGATGGCCAATAAAACAATTTCCCCGGTCAGGACATGGGCAGTGATCCAGAATGAATAATCCCCCACCTGGTACCGGGCCAGGAGCCCGGTAATAAACGGCGCCATGGTGATCAGTAAAATACCCCAGTCTTTTTTATCCGTCAGGATTCTGACTTCCGGAAGCACCAGCCGTCTGAGAATGAGAAAAAAAAGGCTGACGACCGCTGTCCAGGTAAGGGCATCTGCCACGGGTGTACTCATGGTGAACCAGGAAAGCCCGAGTTTTTCTTTTAAAAATACATTGTGGGCGATGAGAAAGAGAGGCACGCACACCGCACCGATATGAAACCCAAAAAAAGCCGCCGTCATTACGGGCTGGGACCGCCAGCTATAGGTGCCGTAGGGAATCAACCATTTGTAAATGGAGCGGACAGCCCCCTTAAATCCCATGGCTGGCCAGGCCTTATAGGCCACCCTGTCCAGTTGCCATGAAAGGCCGGTAAAATACCGGTAGAATCTTACGATCATTCCAATGATACAGACCCCCAGTGCGAGATAAAATAAGGGCCCTGTCAATAAGGTGTACATTACTGCCTCCATCTTCCCTGTATATTAAAGATTTTAATTTTCAATTAGTCATCCCGGTCCGTCAGGTACAGCCAGTAAAGCGGCATAAAAACCAGAATTGCTCCCATGATAAGGTAAGTGATACCCTTGGAATAGGTCATGAAATCGTGGAGTGTAAAGAATTCCATGGAGTTCTCCTTTTAATGATGTTCTTTATAGTCAGGATGTTCATATAAGATGGGCATCCGGGTTACTATGAATTTATAGACCACCACACCCAGGGTAACGATGAAGATGGTGGTTCCCACCTCCATAAAACTGGGCACATACCGGTCTGCCGACGGCAGATGGTAATTAAAGGCAATCACGGAAATGTTCAACCGATTCAGGATGATACCGAGAACGGTCCAGAAGGCCGCTATCCGGATAAAAGTCGTATTTTTTTCTCTGGCGCCCATCCCGTAGAGAATGGCAGGGAAAAGAACAAACCCGACAAGTTCCACCAGGAACCAGAAGCCCCATCCCGTGGTGAGATAATGCCAGTTGTTATCCACGGCAAGGCCGATGAGCTTGATACCGATATACCCCATCATGACAAAAGATGCAGCCTTGCCGAAACCGAGAACCACGCCTTCGGCTTCCGCCAGATGGGTCTCGTCCATCTTGTGGTGAAGCCATTTGTGGGCCAGGGTTCCTTCAAAAATCACCATGGACATCCCGGCAAACATGCTGGAGATAAAGAAATACACATGGAGATATCCTGAATACCAAAGCGGGTGAAGTTTTGAAGGGACGATCTGGAATAAGGCGCCCAGGGAGGATTGGTGAAGGGTTGACAACACAACACCGAAAATGGTCAACACCAGAGTCAGGCGGATCACCCAGGCCCGGATTTTCTTAAAGCCGAGCCATTCAAAGGCGGCCGGGGTCGACTCGACGAACAGAACCGTGAGATAGAGAAAAACGCAGAGGCCTACTTCAAACAGCAGGGAAGAGGTCCCCTGAGAATAGAAAATAGGATAGGGCAACCGCCAGGGTCGGCCCACATCATAATGAAGGGCAAAAACCACCAACGCATAACCCAGAAAGGCCGTTAATATGGCGGGCCGGACAGCGGAATGATATTTTTTCAACCCGAATACATAACAGGCCGATGAAGTCACGTAGCCACCGGCTGCCAGGGCAACTCCGCACATGAGGTCAAAGCCGATCCACAGCCCCCAGGGATTGTTGTTGTCCAGGTTGGTGACGGCGCCGATTCCCTTGGTAAACCTCAGGAGGGTAATGGCCGCCCCGACCAGAAGGATGATACCGGCAACCACATTAAAGGGAGTTAAGAATTGCTTTTCAGCAGTAATGTTTTCCTTGGTCATTTATTCCTCCTCATTTCCCGTATCATCATCGGCAGCATCTTCTGCCGCCAAGGGTTTTTCAGCCGCCTTTGCTGCTTCGGCAGCCTTTTTAGCGGCTGCGTCCAAGGCTTTTTTCACCTCTGTTTTGATTGCCGTATCCTTTTCTTTGGCCAGTTTATCTTTGAGCTGGGAAAGTTGCTTGTTCATTTCCGCAGTTGCAAGATCCGTTGCCTTTTGAACCGCCTCTTTTTTTTCCGCATCGGCTATTTTTTCTTTTCTTTTTGAAATGGCATAGACCCCTGTCAGAAGAACCGGCCAGAGGCCCACCACAATGGGAACCGTTCCCAGGGCGCCCGAGGTAAGCTCCGGGGCCGGGGTATTGCCGAGGTCTTCCCGCATACCCACCTTTTCAAAAGGAACGGGGGAAAGATAAAGCCAGCTTGTGCCCCCCATTTCATGCTCACCGTAAACATGCTCGATATAATGGCCGGGGCTCTGGGTAATCCTTTTCCAGGCGATTTTGATCAGGTCTTTTCGTTTCCCGAAAACCAGGGCCTCTTTGGGACAGATCTCAACACAGCCCGGGAGCTTGCCTTCATTGATTCTGGGCAGACAAAGGGTGCATTTTGTCACCTTGGGAGACAAGGGATCATTGTAAGTATAGGCCGGGATATTGAAGGGACAGGCCACCATGCAGTACCGGCAGCCGACGCAAAGGGACTCATCATACACCACGGCCCCTGTTTTGTCCTTTTTCAGGGCCTTGACAAAACAGGCTGAGGCACAGGCCGGTTCCTGGCAGTGGTTGCACTGTTTTTTGACAAACATATCAGGGGTTCCGCTGAATTTATTCACCACTGTATAAACCGCTTCATCCGTTCTTCTTTTCTGATCCAGGACCTTGAGATCATCAAAGGGTCTTTCCGGTTTATCAAGCGTGTTGACTTCATTGCAGGCCTGCTCACATTTTCTGCAGCCGATACACCGAGAGATGTCGTGAAGAACGCCGAAGCTTTCCGGGTATCCCTTGAAATCTGTTTTTGCGGCGCCATACGCTTTTGTCAAAGCACCGGTGGTCCCGGCACCGATAACCGCTCCCATGGAGGTCAAAAACTTTCTACGAGAAATAGCCATAATTATACCCTTTTATTTATATCCTTTGATATTCTATTTCTTTTTTTCATGACATTTCACACAGTCTGTTGCCGCCACCGCCTCAACCTTCATCTTCTGGTGGCAGGTAATGCACTGGCCGTGGTAAGCGCCCTTCAATCCGGGCCGGCCGTCCTGGGATGGACCGGTTTTGCCGTGACAGGAGGCACATTTTGGAGGCTCAAGGGATTTCGGGCTGTTGTGATGACATCCCATGCACAATCCTGCCTGATCCTGATGAAATACCTTGGCCATCCCGCTCTTTTCAACTCTCTCGAAAATGGCCTGAACGACCTTCCGGTGGGGGAAGGCGCTGGGTTTATATTCATTGGCCAAAACGTCTATGGTAACGATTTCAGGTATCTTGTCCGTCTGGACCTTGGCATAATTTGATGTAAGATCGGACAAAGTTTTTTTGGCGAGCTGAACCGGATCAGATGCCTGAAGCTGTTCCGGAGAAAGGCTATGGCAGGTCTTGCAGGATTCCTGATTTTCTTTACCTGTCTTGCTCTGATGGAAATGGCAACCGGCACAATCCATGCTCTCTGCTGCCTTGCTGTGGCATCCGATGCAGCTTCTATCGCTGTCTTTTTTGTGCATGGCCTGCTCCAGGTTGACAGATCCGCCCTTTGCTTCTCCGCCTTCGATGCTATGGCAGTCCCTGCATTTTTTCAATGTCTCATGATGGCAGGACTTACAAGTTTCAGCGGTCTTTTCATGGGATTTATGATTAAAGGGAACCGCCTTCATAAAATTCTTCGTATTCGGGCTGTCGGTTTTCCATCCGGTAATGACTGTTTCATCGGGTTGATTTCTCTTGAGCCGGGGGACTTCGGCGATCTTTTTAATCTTCTGCTGTTTTTCAATATCATGGCAGCCTTCACAGGTCACCGGCCCTGCCGCTATATTTTTGCCTTTCATGGTCTGGTGACATTTTACACAGGCATCATGGGAGGCTTCCCGGATGGGCCGGATATCATTCTGCCGGATCTCTTTATGGCAGTAAACACAGGACTCTTCCTCTCCCTTTGTATAAAAAATTTCTTTTGTTTTTTCATTGTATTGATGATGACAGCGGCTGCAATTATCTTTTTCCTCAGGGGTCGAACCTTTTATCTGCTCCGAGCTTTCATGCGTATAATGCAAAGATCTGTTAAAATCGATTTTATTCCAGGAAGAGGTTTCAGGTTTTTCCCCTGAATGGCAGCTCCGGCAATCCGCAGCATCGGGTCCTGCAGCTTCTCCGGCCGCTTTCTTCTCCGAATGACAGGCAAGGCAATTGTCGTGGTAAAATTCCATGGAAGGCGTTTCGCCGGTTCTTTTGAATTTAAAGACAAAGGCATTATCCTTTTCCACATGGCAGGAGACGCATTTTCCATCCACTGCCTTAGTGTGAAGATCATGCAGAAAGCCGACGACAGGCATTTCATTTTTGCTCAATTCGGCACCAAGCTGAATGATAACCTGATCCGGTCTTTTCTCCTCACTGTTCTTCGTGCTGCTTTGCCCCAATAAGGGAAACAAAACGGACAGGACAATCATCGCAAATAGGATCAACTGAAATGATTTAACTTTTGACATGGTTCAATCCCCTGATTGATTTAAAAACCTCAATTCCAATACACTCAACCCAATAATGGGCTTATTTCCTACTATTTTTATATGATTAAGTCAACTAAAAATTTCGTGTCCTTCTGCAATATGAAAGCAGATATTAATTCAGTAGGTTAAATTTAATAAAAGCTCTTCAAAAGATACAATCCGGGCATATTTTCAAGCCAAAGGCCGTAACCTGTCCGGATAAAAAAAATCCTGGGTTTTCTGCTTGATTTAATTGTATTTTTCTGACTATTATTATACCTTTTTAATTCAACTGCGAAACTGAATTGATTTTTTCAGCCGGATGCTGATTAATATACAGAAAAACAGAACAGGAGGAAGGAATGGCAAAAATTGTAGCTCGTGAAGAAATGGCTCAAGGGACCATTATTCTTAACGAAATAGAAGCTCCCCGTATATCACGGAAAGCCAAACCCGGGCAATTTGTGATACTTCAAGCCGATGAAAAAGGGGAACGCGTCCCCTTGACCATGGCAGACACAAACCCGGACAAAGGCACCATCACCATCATTTATATGGTCGTAGGGAAATCAACGGCAAGGTTTAAGGATTTAAACATCGGCGATGAATACTTTGCCCTGATCGGACCCCTGGGCAAACCCACCCATATTGAGAACGTCGGCAAGGTAGTCTGTGTTGGCGGCGGAACCGGCATAGCGGTTCTTCATCCCATTACCCGGGCCTTGAAAGCCGCCGGCAATGAGGTCACCACCATTTTAGGGGCAAGAACATATGATCTTCTGATCATGGAAGAAAAAATGAGGGCCGCCTCCAGCACCCTTCATATCTGCACGGATGACGGTTCCCACGGACATCATGGTTTTGTGACCAATGTCCTGAAAGATATTCTGGAAAAGGAAAAGATCGATCTGGTGGTAGCCATCGGTCCCATTCCCATGATGAAATTTTGCAGTCTCATCACCAAGGAAAAAAATGTTCCGACCTTTGTCAGCCTGAACCCCATCATGGTGGACGGAACAGGCATGTGCGGCTGCTGCAGGGTAACGGTCGGCGGTACGACAAAATTTGCCTGCGTGGACGGCCCGGAATTTGACGGTCACAAGGTAGACTTTGATGAATTGGCCAAGCGCCTTGCCTCATATCTTGAAGATGAGAAAAAAAGCCTGGAAGCCTATAAAAAGAATCAAGCATAAAAAAAACCATCATGGTTGTATATATGGAGGAATAAATGGCAGAGAATAAAGAAAAAGTGCCGCGTGTAAAGATGCCGGAACAGGACCCGGATGTCCGAAGAAGAAATTTTGAAGAGGTCCCCCTGGGGCTGACACCGGAAATGGCGATGAGAGAAGCATCCCGATGTCTTCAGTGCAAAAAACCC
>Ga0208968_1000479_pt1 | contig 26361 bp, 25 predicted proteins | sample RifOxyA3_FD_184031 | JGI IMG/M metagenome (GOLD analysis project Ga0208968, IMG submission 184031) | Groundwater microbial communities from Rifle, Colorado - Rifle Oxygen_injection A3 (SPAdes) | ecosystem: Environmental > Aquatic > Deep subsurface > Groundwater | place: Rifle, Colorado, United...
GATCTTTCCCTGGTTTGTGGAGATTGTCGAGGCTGTTACCCTGGCCATAGGGGCGGGACCCGCAACCGATACCCTGAACGGTGAATTTGTGAACGTTGGAAGATATATCGCCAACGGCCATTCACTTTTTAATGTCATCAATGCAGTCCTTTTCCTCATTTTTCTTCCCCAGTTGATTAAATTAACCCTTCTTGTTTCCCCCAAGCTTTTAAAATCAAAGGAGAGATACCGTCTGCCCGGATTTGATTCAGGGTATATCGATTCCACCATCGGCGCCCTTGCCAAAGTCAGGGGTGAAATCATTAAAACCTTTGAATTTACCCAGATGAACCTGAAAAAGACCTCCAAATGCCTGGTCAAGCGGGATGATGATATTTTAGGGGAGAGGGATGCCATAGAACAGCATCTGGATGATTCCCAAAAAGTCATTATCAAATATCTGACCACGGTTTACCAGGGGGAGGTCAATGAGCCCGAGGCCAATGAAATATCCGAACTCATGAGAATTACCAATAATATAGAGCGGATAGGCGATTCCATGGAGAGCGTGTCCAAGCTCCTTGAACGGATATATGACAATAAATTCGAATTCAGTGAAAAAGCCAAAGAGGATCTGGTGGCCATGTCCGAGCAGGTGGATCAATTTATGAGCCTGATTGCGGCGGAACTGCGTGAAAAAACCGAAGGGTTTTATCCAAAGGCCCTGGCCTTTGAGGATTTGATTGACCAGATGCGGGAAAACATGAGACACCAGCATATTGAAAGGCTCAGGGCAGGAGACTGCTCGGTGGATGTGGGGGTATTTTTTATCTCTCTGGTTTCCCACTATGAAAAAATGGGGGATTATTGTTATAATATCGCCACCGGAGTAGACCGAATCTTATAAAATGATTATATTTGATCTTGAATGCTTGAATGGTCATACCTTCGAAGGCTGGTTCGAAGACAAAGAAGATCTGAAAAGACAGCAGGAGCAGGGAATATTGGCCTGTCCGATTTGCGAAACAACAGAAGTGGTGCAGAAATTTCACGCCATATCCATTCGGAAATCATCCTCCTGCCCTGTTTCCCGGAAAGCCTTGCGGGCCGGCCAGGAGGCCATGACGGAATTTGTAGAAAAAGTGGCCGAATATGTGGAAAAGAACTTTGAAAATGTGGGCACGGATTTTACAAAACAGGCCCTGAAGATGCACTATGGGGCTGAAGAATACAGAAGCATCCGGGGCACCACAACGGCGGAAGAAGACAAGGTCCTCGCCAAAGAAGGCGTGCCTGTGCTCAAGGTGCCCGTGGTGAAAAAACCCAATGAGGATCTGAATTAGACACTCTTTACAGAATAACCAAGGAGAAAGCCCATGAAAAAATTTCAAAAATACTGTCTGATGGCTTCAATAGTGATTCTATCGCTGTTTTTTTCAAGCATTATCTGCCTGGCCCAGGAAAACAACATGGCCGGCTGGGGGATGGATGACCCTTACAATCGCCTGTATGATGCTAAGGAAGTGGACACGATCAAGGCCGTTATCCGGGACATAAAGGAAATAACACCCCTCCCCGGAATGGCACCGGGGCTGGGCATGGAGATTGAAGAGAAGAGCGGGGACCGTTATCTGGTTCATATCTGCCCCCTGGCCTATAAAAACGCGGCCTCCATCGGGCTTAAAAAAGGGGATAAAATCAATCTGAGAGGCTGTCTGGTTGAAATTGACGGAAAGGAAGTCATCATGGCCGCCAAGATCAAAAAAGACGAAAAATCCATCAAAGTCAGGTTGACCAGCGATGGAAAACCCTTTTGGACCATGTCCCCGGAAGAGCTTAAAAAAGAGCTGGCAGACGATTAAGGGTTATCATTAAACGCCGGCATGACGGTAATATGGACCCGGCGGGTCCGGGGCCCGTCAAACTCGCAGAAATAAATCCCCTGCCAGGTTCCCAGAACCAGGGAGTCCTTTTCCAGCGGTATGATCTCAGACGGCCCGAAAAGGCTGACCTTGATATGGGCTGCTGAATTGCCTTCCATATGTTTGAAATGGTCATCCCAGGGAACCACCTTGTTGATAAAGGCCAGCATATCCGTGGTCACGGCCGGGTCGGCGTTTTCATTGATGGTGACGGCGGCTGTGGTATGCATGGAAAAGACATGGACCAGACCGTTCTCTATCCCGGATTCCCGGACTGCCGCCCGGACCTCGGCGGTGATGTCGATCATCTGGGTCCTGGCCGTGGTTTTGACGCTGATCTGCATGGCCTGCCTCCTCTTTGCCGGGTGTACGAAAATTACACCCGGCGGATTTTCAACAAGAACGCCTAATTTTTAAACATCTCCAGGGCGTTTCGTACAATATTTTCCGGTGAGAAGCCGTATTCCTTTAATACTTTCCCGCCCGGCGCCGAGGCCCCGAACCGGTTAATACCCATGATCCGGCCACCTTCCCCCACATATTTTTCCCATCCCATGGTGATCCCGGCTTCAACGGCCAGCCGCTTTTTGACATCAGAGGGCAGGATTCTTTCCCTATAGGGCGCCGGGGCTTTTTCAAACAGCTCCCAGGAGGGCATGGAAACCACGGCGGTTTGGATATGGTGATCCTTTTCAAGCATTTTGGCCGCTTCCACGCAGATATGGACTTCAGATCCCGTGGCAATGAGGATCAGTTCGGGATCAGCGGTTCTTTCCACGGTATAGGCCCCGTACATGAATTCCCCGTCCCTTTTGGACACATCCAGGGTCGGCAGGTTCTGGCGGCTCAGGATCAGGGCCGTGGGGGAATCCAAGGTCGTGAGGGCCTTTTTCCAGGCTTGGGCCGTCTCATTGGCATCGGCCGGTCTCACCACGGTCAGATTGGGGATGGCCCGCAAGGCGGCCAGGTGTTCCACGGGCTGGTGGGTGGGCCCGTCTTCTCCCACGGCCACGCTGTCATGGGTAAACACATAAATCAGGGGCAGTTTCATCAGGGACGCCAGCCGGATGGCCGGCCGCATATAATCAGCAAAGACCAGAAAGGTCCCGCCATAGGGACGAACCCCGGAATGGAGGTACATGCCGGCCAATATGGCGCCCATGGCGTGTTCCCTCACCCCGAATCTTATGTTGCGTCCCTCCCATGCCCCCTTCTGAAAATCACTTGCATTTTTAATATAGGTATTGTTGGACGGGGCAAGATCGGCGGACCCGCCCATGAGGGTAGGCAGATGGTCGGCAATGGCATTCAGCACCTTGCCCGAGGCGGACCGGGTGGCCACAGGACCGTCCTCGGGTTTAAACACGGGAATTTTAGAATCCCAGCCCTGGGTCAGAAACCCGCTGACCGCATCCACAAATTGCCCGGCCTGTTCAGGATATTTTGTTTTATAGGCATCAAAGCCTTCCTGCCAGGCATGTTCCAGCGCCTGGCCTGCGGATAATGCCCGGCGGCAGTTTTCCAGGACCTCGTCGGGCACGTAAAAATCCTTGTCTTCGGGCGCGCCGTAGAATTTCTTGGTCAGTTTGATTTCTTCAGCACCCAGAGGGGAGCCGTGGGCATCGGAACTGTCCTGTTTATGGGGGCTGCCGTAGGCAATATGGGTTTTGATCTGCACCAGGGTGGGTCGGCCGGTCTCGTCTTTCCCGGCCTGGATGGCCCTTTTGATCTCATCCATATTGTTGCCGTCCTGCACTGTCACCACATGCCAGTTCTGGCTTTCAAATTTTGCCCTCACGTTTTCCGTAAATGCGATATTGGTCTTTCCTTCAATGGTGATGCCGTTGTCGTCATACATCAGGATGAGTCTGCCAAGACCCAGATGCCCGGCCAGGGAAACCGACTCCAGGGCCACCCCTTCCATGAGGTCTCCGTCACCGCACATAACATAGGTAAAATGGTCGATGAGGGCCTGGTCCGGTTTATTAAAACGGGCGGCCAGATGCCGTTCGGCCATGGCCATGCCCACGGCATTGGCAATACCCTGGCCCAGGGGGCCGGTGGTGGTTTCAACGCCCGGGGTTTCCCCGTATTCCGGATGACCCGGAGTCCTGGAACCCCACTGTCTGAAATTTTTCAGATCCTCCAGGTCAAGGCCGTACCCGCACAGGTAAAGCAGGCTGTAAAGCAGGGCTGATCCATGGCCGCCGGAAAGAACAAAGCGGTCCCGGTCCATCCAGGCCGGATTTTTGGGGTTGTGTTTTATAAAATATTTAAACAGCGTATAGGCAGCGGGCGCAAGGCCCATGGGCGCACCCGGATGGCCTGAATTTGCTTTTTGAACCGCATCCATGCAAAGGGTCCGGATGGTGGTTACGGTGAGTTGGTCAAGGGTTGTTTCAGCGTTTGCCATTGGTTTGTCTCCTGTTATGATAAATTCTCGGTTACAAGGCCCTTAGAAATTCCGGCCGCAAGGCCACCTTCCCTTTAAGCGCCCGGGATATGAGGTCAAGGGTTTTTTCTTTATCCTGGGGCAGCTTTGCCCGGATGGGAAGATAATTGGATGCGTGGTTGGCATGAAACCAGCCGTTGGACAGATGGGTGGAAGCAATCATGAGGCCCAGTTCCGCCAGCATTTCTTCGGGCTCGATGAGGATGAATTCACCCCTTTCGTACTGGTCGTTGAGTTCTGTTCCCGGAACCAGCATGAGGGTCAGGGCGCCCACATAATCCGGGTCAATGGCGCTCAGCACCCGGCCGGTTTCCCCGGCATGGACGGCTGATCTTTCCCTTTGGCCAAGACCGATGAGAACCGTGACGGACAATTTGATCCCGGCTTTTTTGATCCGTTTTCCCATGGTGATCATCTTTTCGGAATCCGCACCCTTCCGGATTTCTTTTAAAATTTGGTCATCCCCTGTTTCAAGGCCCATATAGGCGATTTTTACCCCAAGGTCATGAAGTTCTTTTAGTTGTTCATCGGTCTTCATACCGATGCCCTTGGTATTGGCGTAAAGCCCGACCCTTTCCACCCAGGGCAGCCTCTCCCTGATCCGTGTCAGGATATTGACCAGCCTTTTCTGGGGAATGATCATGACATCCCCGTCACAGAGAAAGACCCGGTTCTGCCGCCGGCAGTATTGCCGGGCAAATTCGATGTCTTCAAATATGATCGCATCGGTTTTGATATTAAAGCGCTTGTCTCTGAATGTGCCGCAAAACGTACATTTGTTATGGGAGCAGCCCAGGGTCACTTGTAACAAAATACTGTCGGCCTCGCTGGGCGGCCGTATCATTATCCCTTCATAATGCATGAATAGTTTCCTTTAAAAAATCAAAGCCCTTTCATAACAGGTATTGCCGGAAAATTCAATATGGCGATTTTTTTGGAAAATCCGCATCCGGACGCCTTATACCAAGGGGCAGGGTCTGATCCGCAAGATTCGGGTGGCATATTTTTTTACTCTGGTTTATGGTACCCGGTATTGAGGGAAAAACAACCAATAATAAAGTGAAATACATAAGGATAAAAGGAAGATTATGAACAAGGTGATGGGATTTAAAGAATGGGCCCTGATCGGTTTTCTGGCCCTGATCTGGGGGGCGTCTTTTTTCTTTGTCAAGATTGCCGTGGAGCGCATGACACCTTTAACCGTGGTGGCCTGCCGGGTGGGAACGGCGGCCTTGCTTCTCCTGGTCTTTGTCATCATCACCGGCCGGAAACTGCCGCGAAACCCCCGGACCTGGGGAGCCCTCCTTGTTCTCGGGGCACTGAACAATGTCCTTCCCTTTTCCCTCATCACCTGGGGCCAGACCCATATCGACTCCAGCCTGGCCGCCATCCTGAACGCCACCACCCCGGTTTTCAGCGTCATCCTGGCCCATTTTCTGACCCGGGACGAGCCCCTGACCAAAAACCGTCTGGCCGGGGTTCTCCTCGGATGGGCCGGGGTTGCGGTCCTCATGGGCATAGATTCCTTGCACGGCATCGGCATGAAGACTGCGGGTCAGGCCGCCGTTCTGGGAGCTGCCTTTCTGTATTCCCTGGCCGCCATTTTCGGCCGGAGGTTCCGGGATCTCGATCCTGTGGTGGTGGCCGCGGGCATGCTCACGGGCTCATCCTTTCTAATGATCCCCCTGGCCTTTATCGTTGAACAGCCCCTGGGCCTTCACCCGACGGCCCAGACCTTTGCCGCCCTTTTCGGGCTGGCCGCCGTTTCCACTTCTCTGGCCTATATTATTTATTTTTATGTGCTGGCCAAGGCCGGGGCCACCAATATTCTTCTGGTGACCTTTTTGATCCCGGTCAGCGCCATTTTCCTCGGCATGGTGGTCCTGGGTGAAACCCCCGGCTGGAATGCCTTTGCCGGCATGATCCTGATCTTTTCAGGACTCCTCTGTATTGACGGGCGGCTTCTGCCCTGGAGAAAAAAAGATGAAAACTAATGAAGAGATAAGGATTCCTGCATCGGATGCCCATTTTTTAAAATTCATACTTTCACCATCCGGATCATAAGCTCTTTTTTTTCGGTATCATATACGGCATATTTTGATTCTTCAAAATCATCCCGTGAAAACCCGATACTGCCCACATTCAGCAGATATTTCCGGTCAGTGCCCAGGGGAATGGTGCAGTTTTCCCTGATCCTCCGGCGATAAAAATTTCTGTCCGTATAGGTAATCAATACCAGTTCATGGGTATGACCTGTGAAAAACACCTGCTTGTCCGAATTATTGAAAAGCGATTTTAAATAATAGTCCGTCACATCGTGGATATAGGTGGTGATTTTATCGGGAGGCGTGCCATGGACAAAATGGCAGTTTTCAAGGGTCAAATAGGCCGGGGTATTTTCAAGATACCGGACCGATGCCGTGGAAAGAGCCGCCATATTATCCAGGAGCGGCTGCTTGATCCTTTTGGGGAAAAGCTCAAGATACTCCGGGTCAAACATGGCCAGCTCATGGTTCCCCCGGACGGAGACCACCTGCTTTGACATGAGAAGCCGGACGGTTTCTTCGGACCGGGTCCCATATCCGATGATATCCCCCAGACAGATATACCGGTCAATCCCGTATTTCTCCATGTCGCTGAAGACCGCCAGCATCTTTGTATAGGAGCTGTGAACATCTGAAAAAACACCTAATTTCATATTACCCCTTATCCTAAAACATAACAGCTATCAAAATAAGGCGGGATCCGGATATGTAAACCCGGAAATCTATTCGTTCTGCCACTGTTTGGCCAGGATTTTTGCCATAATGGACCGGATGCCGTTTTGAGGGGACTCTTCAAGAAAGGAGCGTTTGACCACCTCATAAAATGCGGTGGCCGCAGGGGAAAGGGGCGTGTTTTTCGAAAACCCCAGGCTGACATCCAGAAACAGCCGGATACCCTTTAACCGCCGTACGGCGATCTTTTTGGTTTTGATTTTGTGCTCAACCGAGGGCTTTACCAGAAAGGAAATTCCCTCTCCCCGTTCCACCAGGTCGATGATAAATTCGGTATTGTTGGATTCCATGAAAACATTGGGGATCACCCCCTGTTTCTCATACAGATCCATAACCTTCTGCCGGGTGCCCGAGCCTGTTCCTTTCAGGATAATCGGTTCTTTTGCAATGTCGCTGAATTCCATCTCTTTTTTCCGGGTCAGGGGGTGACCGGCGGAAAGGATGACCACGATTTCTTCCTGGCTGAAGGGAACAAATTGAAGCCTGGAATCGTTGACATCCATCTGGGCCACGACAATGACTTCATTTTTAAAATCCCTCAGACTATTGATCATGGCCATGGAACTGCCCTCTTCAAGAATAATTTTGATATTGGGATAGGCCCTGTGAAACACCGAAATGATGGAGGGCATGATATGGTTGGCATAGGCCTTGGTACACCCGATTTCCAGAAGTCCTTGGTTCAGTTCCTTTATCTCGGCCAAAGTGGACTCCACCTCATCTTCAATGCTGAATAGTCTTTCCGCCTTTTCAAACAATATTTTTCCCGCATGGGTCAGACGAATCTCCCGGCCCTGTCTCCTGAACAAGGTCATATCGTAAAACCGTTCAAACAATTTGATCTGGGCCGTTACGGCAGGCTGGGAAATACAGAGGGTTTCGGCCGCAACCGTATAGCTTGAGTATTTGGCGACGTAATAAAAGGCCCTGAATTGATTTAAATTGATCATGGCGTGCATCCTTGATAACGGGTTCACCCAGGACAACCATAAGAAAATCTTATACTACCCATAATTTTATATGAATTGACAGTTTTTTTGTCAAGTCCTATTACCGGACCAGGATACTTGCTTTTGAAATTCATGACCGGGTCTGCCTTTGTACGTCGGCGGCTTCTATCTTACCGTTGCTCTCCTTTGTCTGCAAGTATGGTTCGGAGTCAGGTTTTGTTTGGTATTTTTAACACTTAATTCTTTAATTGGAGGTAAAAATGGCTGACAAGAGTTTTCCCAATCCCCACGAGATAGAAGCAATACCCGGAACAGAAGGATGGGAGCGGATGTATCCCTACCATTATCTTTTTACGACAAAGGACAAGGAAAGGGAAACCTATGAGAACAATATGTTCTGGTTCAACGATGCCCTTCATTACCCCGAGCCCATGTATCCTTTTGACATTATCTGGGATGAGGCCTGGTTCCTGGCCCTGTCTCAGTTCAATACCCGGATTTTCATGATCCCGCCGGTTTACGGCGTGGACCACCGGATCATCAACGGCAATGTGTATATAACGCCTGTGCCGGTCACGGACCCCGAAGAGGTGCAGAAAAGAGTCCCCCTGTTCATGGAAAGGGCAGGCTATTATTTTGAAAACTGGGACAAGCTCCAGGCCAATTGGGAAAAAAAGATGAGGGCCATCATTTCCGATCTTGAAGCCCTTGAAATCACCAAACTCCCGGCCATGGAAGACATTTCCGTAGTGAAAAACGGCCTCGGTACCTCATCGGGCTATGAATTGATCAAAAATTACGACAAGCTCATCGATCTCGGCATCCGCTGCTGGCAATATCATTTTGAATTTTTAAACCTGGGCTATGCCTCCTATGTCATCTTTGTGGACTTCTGCACCAAGGCCTTCCCGGACATCCCCTTACAGAAAATCACCCAGATGGTGGCCGGCATTGATGTGCTGTTGTACCGGCCCGATGATGAGCTTAAAAAACTGGCCAAGCTGGCCGTTGAATTCAACCTTACGGACCAGATCGGCAAGGACGGCAAAGATGTCATTGACGTCATGGCCTCGCTCCAGGGGTCTGAAAACGGGAAAAAATGGATCACGGCATGGGACGGGGCCAAAAACCCTTGGTTCAATATTTCCACCGGGACCGGATGGTATCACCAGGATATTTCCTGGAATGACAATCTGAATATCCCCATGAGTTCCGTCCGGATTTATATTGAAAAAATCAAGGGCGGGCATAATATTGACCGGCCCGTGGATGCCGTCAAAGAAGAGCGCAGACGGTTGATTACCGAATACCGGGGCCTTTTGAAAACCGATGAAGACCGGAAGACCTTTGATCAGCTCCACGGAACGGCCGAGCTGGTTTTCCCCTATGTTGAAAATCATATGTTCTATGTAGAACACTGGTTCCATTCCGTGTTCTGGAACAAGATGAGGGAAGTGGCCGCCATCATGACGGAATACAAATTCCTCAAGGGCCAGGAAGATATCTGGTTCATGTCCAGGAGTGAAATCAAGGAAGCCCTCTGGGATCTGGTCACAGCCTGGGCCACGGGAACAAAGGGATATGGGCCCCTGCACTGGCCCGAAGAAATCGCCTGGAGAAAAGGGGTGTATCAGAAATTTAAGGAACACCGCCCCCTGCCGGCCTACGGAACCCCTCCGGAAGTCATTGCCGAGCCGTTTACCGTTGTTCTCTGGGGTGTCACCAATGAAAGTATGGCGGCCTGGGCCAAATTAAAAGAAATCGGAGATCCGGACAAAGTCAATGAAATCGAAGGCTTTGCAGGATCACCCGGTGTGGTCGAAGGCATTGCAAGGGTTTGCCGCTCGGTTGAAGATATCGGTCAGCTTAGGGAAGGCGAAATCCTTGTGGCCCCCACCACATCTCCTTCCTGGGCCCCGGTATTCCAGAAAATCAAAGGGGTTATCACGGATGTGGGCGGGATCATGAGCCATGCCGCCATTGTATGCCGTGAATACGGCATGCCGGCCGTTGTCGGCACAGGCCAGTCCACCACCATTATCAAATCGGGTATGAAAATCAAACTGAACGGTGATACGGGAAGAGTTTATATCGAAAGGTAAGAGATTATCATGGAAAAAAGATCTGACTATGTCCTCTGGTTTGAAGAATGTGACTTGAGCTCCATTCCCCTGGTGGGCGGTAAAAATGCCAGCCTGGGAGAATTGTTGAAAGCGCAGATTCCGGTCCCGCCGGGTTTTGCCGTAACCACCAAAGCGTATAATCTTTTTCTTGAGCAGGGAGGCATCAAAAAGGATATTTTTAAACTTCTGGACGGGATCAAAGCCAACGACATGGATTCAGGCGAAGCTGCCAGCAAGACCATCCGGTCCCTGATTGAAAACACGGAGGTATGTGACGATCTCCAGGATTATATCGGAGAATTTTACCGAAGATTGTCCAAACGGTGCAATGTTCCGGCCGTTCCCGCGGCCGTCCGGTCCAGCGCCACGGCAGAAGACCTGCCCGGCGCCAGTTTTGCCGGGCAGCAGGACACCTTCCTCTGGATCAGGGGCATGGATGGCATTCTCACCCATGTGAAAAAATGCTGGTCCAGTCTTTTTACCTCAAGGGCCATCTATTACCGGGCAAAAATGGGATTTCCCCACGAAGCCGTGGAAATCTCCGTAGGGGTGCAGAAAATGGCCAATGCCTGGGTGGCCGGTGTCATGTTTACCTTGAATCCGGCCACCGGCGACCGGGCCACCGTTGCCATTGATGCAAACTGGGGGTTTGGGGAAAGTGTGGTCAGCGGAGAATGTACGCCGGACAATTTTCTGGTGAACAAAATCACGGATGAGGTCATCCGAAAAACGGTTTCCCACAAGACCATCCTTTACACCCGTGAACCGGTCAGCCATTCCGTCATCAAGCAGACAGTTCCTGCTGAACGGTCCGATATCCAGTGTGTGGTGGACAAGGATGTCATTGAGCTTGCGAAAATCGGCAAGCGGATTGAAAAGCATTACGGCAAGGCCATGGACATTGAATGGGCCATTGACAAGGATACGCCCGGCCAGGCCAAAATCATGATTCTTCAAAGCCGGCCGGAAACGGTCTGGAGCGATAAAAAAATAGAACCGGTGATGGAAGCCCGGTCATCGGCCCTGGAACATATCTGTGCCGGACTTTTGGCCGGCCGGAGAATAAATCCTTGATTTAACCCATACGCTTGTTTAACCGCCGGGCCCCGAATCTTCGGGGCCCGGTCAAAAATATAACCCGTGCGCATGGCGCAGGCAACCCTAGTCTTATGCCAAAAGGGGAGCAAAGGAGACAAAAACATGAAAGATATGAGAGATTTTGTAGCGGTCTGTGAGGAAAAAGGGCTTTTAAAGCGGATTAAGGCTGAAGTGGATTGGAACCTGGAACTGTCCCATATCGCAAAACTGAACGAAGAAGCCCAGGGTCCGGCCCTGCTCTTTGAAAACATCAAAGGTTACGACAGCCCCGTTATCACCAGCGCCTGCACCACGGTCCAGCGGTTGGCCATCATCATGGGCATGCCGGAAGATTCCAGTCTGACGGATCTGTATGTGGGCTGGGCGGAAAAAGCAAAAACCCCTATCCCGCCCAAATTTATCGACAAAGCCAAGGCGCCCTGCAAACAGAATATCATGATGGGTAAGGATATCGATCTCTATAAATTTCCGGTTCCCCAGTATTATCCCCTGGACGGCGGGCGGTTTTTCGGCACGGCCCATTTTATCATTACCAAAGATCCGGATTCCGGGTGGGTGAATCTCGGGACCTACCGGAGCCAGCTTCTGGGGAAAGACAAGCTCGGCACCCAGTTTATCAAGGGCAAACATGCCGACCAGATGCTCAAAAAATACCAGAAGATGAAACAACCCATGCCCGTGGCCTCCATTGTGGGCTGCGACCCCATCCTCTTCCTTGTCGGCGCGGCCAGAATCGGCGCTTTCACCAGTGAATACGATGTGGCCGGCGCTTTCAGGGGAGAGCCCATTGAAGTGGTGAAGGGCGAAGTGGTGGACCTGCCGATTCCCGCCCATGCCGAGATTGTTGTGGAAGGCTTTGTGGATGCGGAGAAATTCATGGAAGAAGGGCCCTTCGGCGAATACACCGGGTACTATTCCGGTGTGGGGACGGACCCGAGAAATTTCATTGATGTCAAATGTGTGACCTATAGAAACAACCCCATTTTCTGGGGAACCACCGTGGGCCGGGCCGTCACCGATTCCCATATGACCATGGCCCTGTCCTATGGGGCCACCCTCTGGCAGCAGCTCAATGAAATGCGGATTCCGGGTCTGAAATCCGTCTATTGCCCGCCGGAAGGGGCTGGCCGGTTTCTGGCCATTATTTCTATGAAACAGATGTACCCCGGCCATGTGGACCAGGTACTGACCGCCTCCATCTCAACGGAGATGGGCGCCTACGGCCTTAAGACCGTCATTGTGGTCGATGAAGACATTGATCCCTGGGATATCCCCAGGGTCATGTATGCTCTCAGCTTCCGGTTCCAGCCCAACCGCTGCCAGGTCATCAAACGGGGCCGGTCCACACCCCTGGACCCGTCCCTGCCCATTGAAGCCAGGGATATTACCGGAAGGCTGCTCCTGGACGCCACCATTCCCTATGAGTGGAAACATAAACCCATCCCCATCGAACTGGACCCTGACATGGTGGTCAAAGTCAAGGAAAGATGGTCTGAACTCGGATTTTAAGGAAAGGAGCTGAGTGTGAAACCCATTCGATATAAAAAAACAATGACCGATGAATTTGTCAGGGACGGGTACTGGACCCAGGAAACCTTTTATGATTTCTGGGAAAAGAATGCCAGGGAAATCCCGGATCAGGAAGCCCTGGTGGATTCAAAATACAGGCTGACCTGGAAACAGGCAGTGGAGCTGGTCGATGCCATGGCCGTCTCCTTTGTGGAGATGGGGATTGAAAAGCATTCCAGAATCATCATCCAGTCCCCCAACAGCGTTTACGGGTTCCTGGCCCGGATCGCCTGTGAACGGGCCGGGCTCATTTCCCTGACGGTTTACCCCTATCTGAGAAAAAAAGAGCTGACCTATATGGTGGACCGGACTAAGGCATCGGCGGTGATTATTCTTCATACCTACAACAAATTCAATTATCTTGAAATGTACGAGGATCTTCAGAAGGACTTCCCCCATCTGAAAAATATCTTTTTGTTTGACGACCTGGTTCCGCCGGGAGCCCCGGCCGGGACGTTCTCCCTAACCGCCATGGTTGAAAAAAGGGTCCGGCTGCCCATTGACAAGGACGTCCTGGCCAAAAGACGCCTGGATGCCGTTGAAAACGTGGCCATCCTCACCACCACATCGGGCACCACCGGCATTCCCAAGCTGGTGGAATGGCCGGCCGCTCCCCGCATCTGCACGTCCAAGGGCCGGGTGGATATCTGGAGCCTGACCAGGGACGATATCACCATGGCCATTGCCCCCCATGCGGGCGGGGCCGCCGGGACCCTGACCTATTTTGCCGCTCCCATTGCCGGGGCCAAAACCGTGATGCTGGAAGAATTCTCGCCGGAAGCGGCCCTGGCGCTGATTGAAAAAGAAAGGGCCACGGCCATCGGCGTGGTGCCCACCCATCTCATCCGCATGCTGGAAGCGGACGTATCCAAATATGACCTCAGTTCCCTGCGGTTTATCCGGTCCGCCGGCGGGTACCTGCCGCCCCAGGTGGCGGAAGAAGCCGAAACCGCCTTTGGCGCTTCCATCACCAGCGATCTGGGGACCCAGGACATGGGATCGGTTTCAGGATGCCGGGTGGAAGATTCCAAGGATTTGAGGCGACGAACCGTGGGCAGAATGCTGCCCGGCAACAAGGTCAGACTGGCCCATCAGGAAAACCGGGAACTGACGGTTCCGGACGGCGAGCCCGGCATCCTCTATTTCAGGGGACCCCATGCCCCGGCCGGGTATTACCGGGATGAGGAGCTGACTTCCACGGTATTTGACAGGGACGGCTGGACCACCACGGAAGATATTGTCAAATTCGACCAGGGCTGCCTCTGGATTCTCGGCCGGGCCAAGGACATGGTCATCCGGGGCGGACAGAATATTTATCCCGCGGAAGTGGAAGGGCTTTTGGCGGATCACCCGGCCGTGGGGTCTGTGGCCATTGTCGGCTACCCGGACAAGGAAATGGGAGAACGCTGCGCCGCCTATGTCATCCCCAAGGCAGGCATGACCTTTACCTTCAAGGATATGGTGAACCATCTCAAAGCCAAGGAAATCGCCATGTTCAAACTTCCCGAACACCTGGAGATCGTGGCTGAATTCCCGACGGTCGGAGATTCCGGCAAGATCAACAAGGAAACCCTGAAAAAAGATATCCGGGAAAGACTCGGGTTATAAAGGCTGAGACATGAACACGCCCAAAACCGTTTTAATCATATCCACCCTGGATACCAAGAGGGAAGAGACCCGGTATCTGAAATACAAATTCAAGGAAATCGATGTCCTGCCCCTGCTCATGGATCTCTCCATGAGAGGCAAGGAGCCTTCACGGGCCGAACTGACCCCGGCCCATGTGGCCACGGCCGGGGGCAGTTCCATTGAAGAGATCAATCAATCCAGGGAAAGGTCCACCATCACCAATATCATCATTGACGGGGCCACTAAGATTGCCAAGGATTTGTATGCAGCCGGGAAAATCCAAGGCGTCATGGCCATCGGCGGGTCCACCGGCTCCCTCATGGCCACGGATGTCATGCGATCCCTGCCCTTCGGCATCCCGAAACTCATGATCTCCTCCACGGCGGCCCTTCCCGGACTTTCCACCAAATATATCGGCACCGGCGACATTTTATTGTTTCATTCCGTCATCGAAATCTCCGGGGTGACGGATATGCTGAAAAACGTCATGGACCGGGCCTGTTATGCCATGAAGGGCATGATCAAATATGTGAAAAATGATCTGGCCGTCCACAGCAAAAAAACCATTGCCATGACCATGCTGGGGCCCTGCGAACAATGCGCCGGTACGGTCCGGACCGCCCTTGAAAAAGAGGGATACCAGGTCACCGGGTTTTCCGCAGCCGGGGTCGGGGACCAGGCCATGGAAAAAATGATTGCCGAGGGCTTTTTCGAGGGCGTCATCGATCTGGCCCCCGGCGGGGTGGGGGAGCATTATTTCGGTTATATGCGGGACGGGGGGCCCTATCGCCTGGAATCCGCCGGAAAGGCCGGGATTCCCCAGATCATCTCCACCTGTTCCGTAAACCATATGACCCCCTCCCGGTCCAAATACAAAAAAGAATTCTACGAGCGCCGGAAATATGACCTGGACAAATACCGGACCTGGATCAGGCTTTCTCCTGAAGAATTGACGATAGTGGCCTCGGAATTCGCCAGAAAGCTCAACCAGGCCAAGGCTCCCGTAAAAATCATGGTTCCCCTGAAGGGCTGGTCCTCGGTGGATGCTGAGGGCAACCCGACCTATGATCCTGATGAAGACCGGATTTTTGTGAATGCCCTGAGAGATCTCCTGGATTCAAACATCGAAATCGTTGAAGTGGATGCCAATATGGAAGATCCCTTGTTCAGCGAGCAGGTCACCCGGATGGCCCTGGAGATTTTTTAATGCCGGGCACATAAATTTTTCAGATGTAAATGGTCGGCCCTGTTCACAGACCAGGGTATTGTGATACAACTCAGAAAGCGGAGGAAAATCAATGATCGTTAAAAACTGGATGCGTAAAAATCCCGACACCATTTCAAGCGACCTCACGGCAAAAGAGGCCATGCATCTTTTTGAAGAAAAAAGAGTCCCTTTTTTATCCGTGGTGGATAACAACAAATTCAGAGGCTTTCTGGCCCGGCGGGATTTGAGGGAGGCCGCCTCCTGGGCCATTTCCACCCAGGATATCCATGAGGTCCAATATTTTAACGAACGCCTCAAGGTCAAAGACATCATGGTCCGGAAACCCGTCACCCTGGATGTCAATGATACGGTTGAAACCGCCATCCAAAAAGGCAAGCAGTTCGGCCGGACCTTTCTGCCCATCATGGACGGGGACAAACTGGTGGGAACCTTGTCCAACCGGGATCTCACCAAGGCCCTCAGCCGGCTCCTGGGCGGAGACGAGGGCCTCCACGGGGTCTCCATCGAGCTGAACGGAGATTCCAAAACCACCATCCGGAAAATCCTTGAGGATATTTTCATGATGGGCATGGACATCAAGGGCCTGTTTACCCTGAAAGATCCGGATACCGGGAAAAACCGCCTGATTATCCGGTTTGAGGCCAAATGCTTTAAGCGGATCGTCTCTTTGATTGAGGAAAAGGGCTATCATCTGGTGGAAGCGACGAAAAACGAATAGACAGGGATTCATTGAAAACGATGGGTAAGGAGATCGGTATGAAAAAACGATTAATCGTGGGAATCGCCGGGGCAAGCGGGGTGATCTATGGGGTGAGGATGCTGGAGGTGCTTAAAAACCGGGGCATTGAAACCCATCTCATCATTTCCGAGGCCGGGAAACTCAATATCAAAATAGAAACCGACTATGATGTGGACGAGGTCCTGGCCATGGCCGATATCACTTACAGCAACAAACAGATGGCCGCCTCCGTGGCCAGCGGCTCCTTCCAGACCATGGGCATGGTCATTGCTCCCTGTACGGTAAAGACCCTGTCGGGCATCGCCAATTCCTATAATGAAAACCTGCTCATCCGGGCCGCCGATGTCCAGCTCAAGGAAAAACGGAAACTGGCCCTCATGTTCCGGGAAACCCCGCTCCATGTCGGCCATCTCAGGCTTCTCACCCAGGCGGCGGAAATGGGAGCCCATATTGTGCCGCCCATCCCGGCCTTTTACCACCATCCCAAAACCATTGACGACATCATCAACCAGTCCGTGGGTAAGGTCCTGGACTATATGGGCATCGAGCATGATCTTTTCAAACGCTGGGACAATTCCGAACTGGAAAAACTGGAGACGGTGTCTGAAACGCCCGGTAAAAAAGATGAATCCAAGGTCATTGCCATGAAATAGCAGGGAGAAAATCATGACGCTTCAGCCCAAAGCCAAAATCACCGTCATCAAACGGTCCCTGAACACGGACATCATTGACGCCTATATGAATCCGGAAATGAAACACCATGCCCTGTGCACCAAGGTCAAGGAAGGGGATGAATTCTTCATCTATTCCGAGTGGGACATGCCGGAAAATTTCTGCCCCTGGGCCTGGGCCGATATCCGGCAGGATATCCTGGCCATTATCAGCGGGGCCCAATTCCCCTGGATAGGCCAAAAAGGGGTGACGGTGTCGGGGTGCACCGACTGGTTTCGGCCGGTTCTGTTCAAAATTGAAAAACTTTAAGATTCCCCATGACAAAAAGGTTTGACCTTATCCTCTTTGATCTTGAAGGAACCCTGGTGGATTTTCAATGGCGTCTGGATGAGGCGGTCCGGGAAATCCTTCCCGTCCTTGCCGCCTCCGGCATTGATACCCGGAGATACAGCCCTTCCCCCGATTATGCCGACCTGTTCAACACCACCCGGAACCTGACCCAAGACTGGGATTCCCGACAATCCGCCCAATTGTTTGACCGGCTCGGGGTCATCTATGACAAATACGACCGGGATGCCCTTAGCCGCTGGTCTCCCTATCCCGACACCTTTTCCCTGCTGGACACCCTTTCCGCCTCCGGATACCGCCTGGGCGTGGTCAGCAACTGCGGAGCCAGCGCCGTCCATAGGGTCCTGGCAAAATTCAGGCTCTCAGACTATTTTGAAATCATCTTATCCAGAAATGAGGTCTCCCGTATCAAACCCTCGCCGGAAAGCCTGATCCTGGCCCTTGAACGGCTCGGGGTACCCCCGGACCGGGCCCTTTTCATCGGCGATTCCGTCAATGATATCCTGGCGGCCCAGGCCGTTCCCATGCACTCCTGTTTTCTTTCCGGCGGAGAAAGCCGGGTCACCGGCATAAAAGGGAGCCGGGCCGCATTTCAGATCTCCTCTTTGTCCGGCCTTGTCCCTCTCCTGGTGCATTGAGCCGTTGATGCCATGTGGGTCCTTTAGGAAGCTTTTTTAATAATTGGTGTTAAAAATTTTCTTTACGGTTGCTGAACACTGCAAATCACCCGCTTGTCCGGTGCATTTAGCCGGTTGGAAATAGGTATGGTGCCTCCGAAGTCCAGGATTACTGGAATTCGGTAACATGCCCCCTGTAATTATTGAATTCATGGGAAAGATTTTGCTGAATTGTGAAATCTTTAAATCGAACTTTTAGGAAATGATCTACAAAAAAGATTTTTATTGGTACCACTATCAATCTAAATAAATGAAAGATTGAGGGGGTGAAACTCCTAAAGACTTCTGAATGCATAAAGGGGTATCATATGCTTGATAGCTTTTAACTTTTATTGCATGTCCCATATTTTTATTTGAAAAATATTCAAAAAAACGTTTCTTTGTTATTCCTGCATATTCTTGTGTCTCGCTCCATAAATTATAGGGTTCATCACTGAGAATAGAGTCAATTTCAAATTCACCGATTATTTTTTTTACAGGTGAAGAAGCATATACAACGACTTTTTTAATATCAGTTCTTTTAAAAATAACACGACGAAATTCAAATTTTTTAGATCCATTAAATATTTTCACTGCAAATTCAGGTTTAATCGACAACAATACTTTCATCAGCTTGGCATTCCCTTAAAATATCTTTAAAATTCTGCGTTGTTATTTTTTCAAAACCTCTTGGTACTGAGTTTATATCAGAAATGACACCTATCTCAATAAGTCTTTTTAAATTTATCCTTTTAGGCAACGAATACGAATATAAAAAATTCACAATAAAAGGTCTAATATATATACGGTAGTTCCAGTGTTCGGAGAGCTCTTTGTCGGTAAAAACGCTTCTCTTTCTGCATAATCGGATAAATTCCTTTTCACTATTTATATCAGTTATAATATTCTCAACGATCCCAATTGTTGAGACCACACCTTTATAATACCCTCCTGTTCTATAAAAAACTATTAAGTCGCCAGCACACAAATTTCTTTCGAACGATCGTGATATATAGACTTTACTTATTGCGTTCCTGTAAGGCTCATTCTCAATAAAGTCAAATGGTGACTCATTGTTTAAAATTGAATCAGGAAATAATTCAGTATGGTACTGTGGATAAATTGGAACTATGAATACATTACCTGATGTTGATAAAAAAGGATAAGAAAGTCTTGGCTCATTCTTTTTAACAGTTTTATCAATTTTTCTTACATAAACAGATTCTTTACCATCCACACTATTTTTGTACCCATGAAAAGAAAAACCGAAATCTTCAAGCAAATTGATTAATATTTCTTGCTCGATACCTTCTTTAAAGATTGTTACATAAATTTCTTGGACATTGAAACGAATGGCGTTGTCAAAAACTATTTTCAAAAATCTTTCTCCAAGGCGAAATCCGTTTAAGGCCACTTTGAGAGTGCCTATTTTAAGCCTTTTTTTTGGTAAAAATTGTGGTTCGATATCAAAATAATTTTCATCCTTATTTTCAACTTTCAAATATAAAAAGGCCATGAGATCTTTATCGGATCTACAAACATAAGCTGTCTCGTCAGATTTTTTGTTAAACCATTTTTTGAATCCTGAATAATTATTTTTAAGGGAGCTGAAAAAAGGATGTGCTAAGTCAATGTTCCCGAAATATTCTTTCTTCACAGACAAAATTTTATATTCTGTGAATTCAGGATTTTCAGCAGTCACTTTTTCTAAAAAAGCATCTATCGAAAAAATGTTTCCTGAAATACCAAGAGAAGAAGCCTTTTGATGTAATTTTTTATCCTCTGTTATTATTAAATCTACTCTTTTTTCAAATAGTTCATTCAAAATGATTGTATCGTTAATATCATTTTGACAGTTATCGAACTTTTCTGAGAGCTTTTTGACCTCTTCAGATAAAGGAGCAATAGTTTTAAGGATGTTATAATTTCCTAATTTTAAATTTATCGCTTTTTTTGTTTTAGGATCTTTATGTTGATTAAGCTCTTCGACACTAATCGGGTGTACACATTTTTTATAGTGTAAATTATCTATCCAACGAAATAAGATCCCTACGTCATTATGAACAACTGAAGAGGCCTCTCGATGAATGATAATGTTAGTATCAATTAAGATTTTCATTTTTTTCATGCCCTTCAAGATTTCCGATTTTAAACAAATTATCAAAAAAACGAGTTTCTTTAAATTTGTCATAAAAAGCTGCTGAGGAAATGTTAATAATAAAAGCCATTAAAGATATCAGAATTATATAACACCCAATTGTTAAGACGTTTGAACTTGCGAACCTGATTTTTAGAAAAATTTCCCACCCTTCTTCAGCTAATGGAGAACATGACCAATGAGTTGCACAATATTTCCTATTGTTTCCTGAGACACCCTGTAGATAGTTACTCCAAACGTCGTTTTCAAGCAATCTAACTTTTTTTGGCTTTGCGGTTGAGAACATAAACTCTTCATCATTGTCATATATAAGGAAAAAATGCAGTGTTCTGAGCTTTAGAAATCTGTCTTGATTATCATCCAATAATGATAAATTGAGATTCCGTTTGTTGTTAACTCTAAAGTCAACTGCTTCAACACTACTCCTTACACTTTGATAAAAAGATCCACCCGGAGTATGTTTTTTCGAAAAAGAGGAGCGAATAGTTCGCCATGTTTTGAGCTTAAATAAATTTATGATCGCACTAAAATATGGGATTCTAACACGGAATCGAAGATACCAATTTTTGTTTTCTTCCGGTATTTTAATCGAAAACAATGTGCCGTCGTATCTCTGTACAGTTTCAACATCATTATTTTTATCAAATGTAAAAACTGTTAATTTTTCATTTGGTAACCCTATTTGAAATCTTTTAGGTAAGCTTGAAGTAATTTTGCAATTTTCATTGAATAGTGCATTTGCAAGTTCCCTTTCTCTCAATGCATCACTTATGTCTATCAGGCTTTCGCCAATATTCTTGATGGGAATATAAAAGGTTATTATGCCTCCATCCCAATTTAATAATTTTATACCAAAATCAAGGAAGTGATCTCGAGAAAATATTCCTCGTTTTATGATCCAATAATTAATATGCAAATCAGATTCTATAGGTGGGCTTTTGGTCCAAATAGCGACACTATTTTTCATTTTATTCCCTTTGATTCAATTCGGTCCATATATTTTCGAATTTAATTTAAAAGAAAAACCCCCTCATTGATAATGTTCAAAAAATTAAAGAGAACAAGTTACTGTGTGGTTCCGTGTATCTTGTAAATTTGAATGCTATCCGGCCAAATAGATCATAAAATACATTCTGGAAATCCATATCAACATCTTTCAAGGCTGTAAATAGATTTCAATTAGAATCACGCCAGCATCTTTCAGCGCTGTGATTTTCCATCCCGGTGCACTCACTCCAACTCCCCTTCCAGTTCCGCCTCAATCTCCTCTACCGTGGGCAGGCTGGATTTCAGTTCATCGGGCAGGGATTGGGTGATTTGCCGTTCCCACTGGGCCACGCCAATGGGTTTGGTGAATCCGGCCAGGGCGTATTCCACCACGGTCCGGTTTTTGTCCCTGACCAGCAGAAGGCCGATGGACGGTTTGTCATCCGGATGCCGCAAAAGATCATCCACCACATTGAGGTAAAAATTGAGCTGGCTGACATGGCCCGGCTCGAATTTACCCGCCTTGAGTTCAACCACCACATAACAGCGGAGCTTGAGATGGTAAAACAAGAGATCGAGAGAAAAATCGCTTCCGCCGACTTCCATGGGCACCTGTCGGCCTACAAAGGCGAATCCCTGGCCCAGCTCCAGCAGGAACCGCTGGATATGGTCGATGAGTTTCTGCTCCAGTTCAGCCTCTCGGCGCGGGTCTGCCGTGCCGAGGAAATCAAAGATATAAGGGTCTTTAAAAATCTGGGCGGCCATGTCTGAATCCGTTGGCGGCAACGCGGCTTCAAAATTGCTGACGGCCTTGCCCTGCCGCTCATGGAGGCGGGTTTCCATCTGGATGGCCAGGATATTGCGGCTCCAGCCGTATTCCAGTGTTTTTTGGGCGTACCACAGCCGGATATCCGGATCATCTGTTTTTTCCAGCAGGGCCAGATTGTGATACCAGGTGATTTGTGCAAGCACCTCTTGCACGATTGCCGGTTGTGGCCAGGATTCGGCAAATTTGCGCATGTATTTGAGGTTGCGGGGTGAAAACCCGGTCATGTCCGGGAAGGCGGCTTTCAGGTCATGGGAGAGCCGGTCGATGACTTTTGCGCCCCAGCCTTCCGTTTGCTGGCGCTCCAGGATGGCCCGGCCGATATCCCAGTAAAGGATAACCATGGCCGAGTTGGCGGACAGCACCGCCTTGATGCGCTCACGGGTGATGCGGTCTTTCAGGTCTGAAAAAAAGACGGCATACCCCTGGGGCATGTCCGGCAGGGCGGCCGGGACCGGCATGATCACGCCAGGTTTTGTACTTCCCCTTGATTTTCGGTCGTTCCCGACGCTTTTTTTCGCCGGGTGTTTGTCAGAACCCATACCCGATTCCTTTGAGAGTTTCCCAGGTTTTCAAGTCATATCATCCCGCCAAGACCCTGTAAACGGATTTCTTTAGGACTCAAGGCCCTTGGCGGAAAGGCCGGTCTGTTCCGGGAGGGAAAATCAATTGGTACAGATTGTCAATTCAATTAACAATCTGTACCAAAATCTGTTTTCGGGCGGAGGGCCGTGAGGATGGCCGAGGAAAGAATCAGGGCCGTGCCCGCCGCCTGCATCCACCCGATGGGCTGTCCCAGAAAGACGGCGGAAAGCCCCACCGTGGTGACCGGTTCAAAGGTGGACAGCATGGAAGCGTTCACGGCCCCAGCCAGCTTCATGCCCAGAAAATAGGTATAAATGGCAAGGGCCGTGGAAAGGACGGCAATGGCAAGGATGTGGAGCCAGGCCATGCCGGGTCCGGGGATGAAAAACCCGGCCTTAAGATTATAGATAAAATAGAAACACCCGGAGGAGGCGATTACCACCAGGCTGGCGGTAAAGGCGTCGTTTCGGCCCATGACCCTGCCGCCGGCGACATTGTAAAACGCATAAATCACTGCTGCGCCGATCCCCAGAAGGACCCCGGTCCGGTTTCCCCCCGTATCCAGGCCGATGACCAGGACGGCCCCGGAAACGGCCAGGATCAGGGCCAGGACCTTATTTTTCGTAAAGGATTCCTTCAGGAAAAAAAAGGAGAGGCCGGCCACCATGACCGGGTATAAATACAGGAGGATGGCCAGAAGCCCCGGTGAAATATGGTCCAGGGCCGTGAAATAGCAAAAGGAGACGCCGGCGTACCCGATAAATCCCATGGCCGTGAGGATGGCCAGGTCCCGGCCCCTGGGAAAGCGCCGCTTCTGCAGCAGGGCAATGGGCGTCATCACCAGGGCGGCGATGAGAAATCTGAAAAACAGGAGGGAATGGGTACTGATGCCGGAGGCATAGGCAAATTTACCGAAAATGGCCATGGCGCCGAAGCAGGCGGCTGAAATCAATATTAATCCTATCCCCAGTAAATGGCCCATCCTTTTTCCCCTGAAACCCCATGCGGGTTTATAACTTCAGCAAGGTGTCCTGTTCATGAAAAAAAAGCAAGGCCTATGTGGCTGTATTTAAAAATAATTAGACTGTGAATCCTAGTTGCATTTTTTCCATAAACAATATAATTTCCAGATCAATATTGATTTACCGGGATTGAGACGCCCAAACCGATAAAGGACTTACCCTGCATGATGATTTTCGGCCGACGATGGACCCATGATAGAAAATCTTTGATATATGTTGCTGCCGTGCTGTGGTTGTCCGTCATGGGCGTCTTTTCCCTGTCCGGGTGTTCCATGATTGTGAAATCAGCCACTTCGGACATGATGGGGCATCTTTCCCAAACCATACTGAACAATGACGATCTCTCCCTGGTGGAAAGCGGGGCCCCGGCCTATCTGCTCATGATCGACAGCCTCATTGCCAAAGACCCTGAAAATTCAGACCTGCTCTCCACGGCAGCCCTCTTATACACGGCCTATGCAGATGTTTTTATCAAAGACGAGGAAAGGTCCCGGAAAATGGCGGGTAAGGCCCTGGATTATGCCGGTAAGGCAGTCTGTCTTGAAAAAAAGGAGGCCTGCGGCCTGAGATCCCGGTCCTTTGACGAGCTGAAAACCGTTCTTTCCCATATGGAACAAGAGGATGTCCCGGTTCTGTTTGCCCTGGGCAATGCCTGGGCTTCCTGGATCATGGCCAATAAAAACAATCTCAATGCCATTGCCGACCTTTCCCATATCGAACTCATCATGCAGCGGGTGGTCGAGCTGGAGGAGACCTATCGGGACGGGGCCGCCCACCTTTATCTGGGAACCTTGTCCACCTTTCTGCCGCCCTCCGTGGGCGGACGGCCGGAACAGGGGAAGGCGCATTTTGAAAAGGCCGTTCTTTTGTCCCAGGGCAAAAACCTGATGGTCAAGGTTCTCTATGCCAAGCTCTATGCAAGAACCATGTTTGACAAGCCGCTTCACGATCAACTGCTCCGGGAGGTCCTTGCCGCCGATCCCTGTGTACCGGGATATACCCTTGTCAATACCTGGGCCCAAAAACAGGCCCAGGAACTCATCATCAGTGCGGAGGACTATTTTTAGACATGATTGAAATGAAGAGGCCCATGGTTTCAAAACGAATTGCCCGTCCGGCAGGGTTGTTGCTGTTTCTCATCCTCCTGACCGCAACGGCATCTGCGGCCACCCTGAAGATCGCCACCATTTCCCCGGAAGGGTCCATGTGGATGGAAAAGATGCGGAAGGGCGCAGACCAGGTTGCAAAGGAAACCGAAAACCGGGTCACCATCAAATTCTATCCCGGCGGTGTCATGGGAAACGACAATGCGGTGTTAAGAAAGGTCCGCATCGGCCAGTTGCAGGGAGGGGCCTTTGTGGCCGGCAGCCTTTCCCAGTTTTTCCCGGCCAACCAGATCTATGCCCAGCCCTTTAAATTTCAAAGTATCGAGGAAGTGGATTATATCCGGGAATTTTTGGATCCCTATATCATTGAGGGCCTCGACAATGCCGGATTTGTGGTTTTCGGCGTCATCGGCGGCGGGTTTGCTTATATCATGTCCAAGGAACCCATTGAGACGGTGGCGGATTTGAGAAAACGAAAGGTCTGGATCCCCGACAATGATCATATCAGCCAGGATTCCATCAAGGTATTCGGCATTACCCCGGTGCCCCTGCCCATTTCCGACGTCAGAACCAGCCTTCAGGCAGGCCTCATCGACACCATCGGCACCTCCCCCATGGGCGCCGTTGTCCTGCAATGGCACACCCAGATCAAATATGTCATGAATATTCCCCTCATTTACCTTTACGCCGTGCTGGCCATTGATAAACCCCAGTTTATGAAAATCGACGGGGCCGACCGGGAGATCATCACCCGTGTCATGACCTCGGCCTTAAATGAAATTGATATTCAGAACCGGAAAGATGATATTGAAGCCGTTGAGACCCTAAAAAGCAGAGGCATTACCTTTACCACCCCGTCAAAACAGAATCTGGACGAATGGTACAGGATTGCCGGGCAGGCCTCCCTGGAAATGGTCGACTCCGGGGTTCTCCCCAGGGATGTCGTGGACAAATTAAACGGCCTTCTGGAGGCGTTCCATTCCAACAAAACCAATGGCCAATAAAACCACAGACCGCCTCCGGCAAGGCATCGGAATTCTTCAAAAAATTGAAGACAGTGTCCTGATCGGCCTTCTCCTGGTGATGATCGGCATTGCCGTTCTTCAGATCCTCTTAAGGAATCTTTTGGGTTCGGGCATGAATTTCGGGGATGAGCTGATCCGTATCCTGGTGCTGTGGATCAGCCTTGTGGGAGCCATGGTGGCAAGCCGCAACAACAGCCATATCAATATCGACCTGGTTTCGCGGTATCTTCCGGGCCCTGTTAAAAAATTTTCAACGGTGCTGGTGGGGATTTTCACCGCCCTTGTCTGCGCCGCCATGGCCTATTTCAGCCTGAACTTTGTCATGCTGGAAAAATCGGAAGGGATCATTGCCTTTTCCGGGGTCCCGGCCTGGGTTTGTGAAAGCATCATCCCCCTGGCCTTTGCCGTTATCAGCTTCAGATACCTGCTCTTATCCGTTACCACCCTTTTCAACGCTCTCAAGCAGAAGACCCCATGACCCTTTTACTGACCGGCCTTATCCTTGTCTTT
>Ga0208968_1000480_pt1 | contig 26349 bp, 25 predicted proteins | sample RifOxyA3_FD_184031 | JGI IMG/M metagenome (GOLD analysis project Ga0208968, IMG submission 184031) | Groundwater microbial communities from Rifle, Colorado - Rifle Oxygen_injection A3 (SPAdes) | ecosystem: Environmental > Aquatic > Deep subsurface > Groundwater | place: Rifle, Colorado, United...
AAAAAATAACTTTTCAATTAATTTGATAAGGCTTCTTTTATTAGTTGGATGGATCTTGATAGGTATTCTCTATATCTTAATTTTTTCTGTATTAAAATATAATTTTATAAAAATTCTTTTTACTGTCTTTGGTTTGTCTGTATGCATTACCCCTGTGATTTTTTTTGGATTGTGGCGGCCATCAAATGCGAAACTTCTACGCGCAAAAATATTGGCCATTATTTCCGTAAGCTTAGGTTTTTTTGTCGCCTTACTATTTAGCTTTTTGGGTAGTCGGGCCAGCGATCCAGTAAATGGAATTGGGTTAATACAACTCGGAGCGCCAATTGGATTTATAGTATCTTCCATTTTTATTTTATTTTCCTATAAAAACGCAAGAAAGGAGAAGTCTGATTAAAATGTTAAAATTTAGTTTAGATCAAATACCTTTTCTCGGAGGATTATTCGTAATATTGCAACTCATTAATCGTAATTCGAAACGAGGTGCGATTAAATCATATTTAGACCTACCATTTTCTTGTATGAAATTCGATATTGCTGAGTTCTTAAACAATCCTTCTAAAACATTAAACGATTTTTCATATCATAAATCAAAAGACGGGCTTACTATAAGAAAAGTTTCTCTAACTCATCTTATTGTATCCAATATTCTTCCATGGCTGATTTACATATCTCTTGCCTTTTATAGCATTGCTTTTTGTATATACCTATTAGACTTGGCAAATACTACGTTAATAACCTTCAATTATAGCTCTACTTTCTGGTCTACTAACCGATTTGTTACGATTGGATTCTTTATTGCAATCTTATATTATCTTTTAGTTTATATGAGTGACTTTTACAATCAATTACATAGTAATCACCCTGGCTTTAATGAATCCAGCCCATGGAAAATTATTCTTGGGATCTCATTTGCAAAGAATGAGGACTAATAAATTTTGATCAATCGTTACTTTATACCAGTTAGTGTTGGAAACCATTTATTTTCAGCGAACAGATTAGAATTTTTAATAAATTTTGTAAATAATCAAAAGGCTGAGGCGAATATTCTGATCTGTGATACTCTGCGGATAATGTCAAATTCCATGATGAAATCTTATCAAACTCCACAAAAGGCACTAATATTAGCAAATAAAAATATCAAAGATACGTTGAGAATGGCAAATAAAGTCATTGCAAAAACGTTAAACAAAAATATTGAAATTTCAACAATTGGGGATATAGAAAAAGATGACCTTTTTTGGTCAATCAAAGGAAAATTGTTTGATTTGTTGATTACAGATATTGAAATCTACAATTATCTTGAAAATATGGCTTCTGAAAAAATGAAGTTTCTGAAAATTTCTCGAACAAAACGGAACATACTCATAGAGTATGGGTATATCATAGAAGAAACTTCAGCAGCATTATATGTAACTGAAATTAAAGGATTTTCTACTGAAATATATATCAGCAAACTTAATGGATTTATTGATTATCTCCAGGAACAACATGAGTCTAAAATTGCCAGTTTCGTTGGAGGAGAAAAAATAAAAAGGAAATTCTTATCTTGGGATGAGATTGGCATTAAAATCTGAAATATATTCAGGTAAGAATGGTTCTTTACGTAAGAAAAATCCATTTTCCCGTTTCCCCCGTTTCCCGGATACCAATTTTAAACAAGAAGGCCCATCCCCCACAATAAAGGCGAATATACAGAGGCACCTTTATACAGGGCGGGAAGGGTTTCGCATCATTTAAAGCCGTGTGGATCGCTCTGGGTTGTTTGAAAACAGGTGGGGCTTCATACCGGGTTTTACAGGAGCGTGATAAGGGCTTCAAGATTCTGTTTTGATTCTTGAATATCATCAAAATACCGGCTGCGGAGTTCCATCATGAGAAGCCCGGTATAGCCGGGCAGAAGGATGTCCAAGATGGGGCCGATGGGAAGGTTTCCCCGGCCCACGGGCATGTGGGAATCGCCTCTGCCGAATGGAAGCTGATGGGTCTGCTGCTTTTCCCAGTGATGGACGGCGCCCCCGAAATTGTCATGAATATGGGTATGGGCGATAAAATCCCCCAGGGACTGAACCGCTGCCTCAAGATCATAGCCGTGAAAAAGGGAGGTCATATAAAGATGGCCGAAGTCCAGGTTGATTTTGACATTGGGGCGATTGACACGGACCAACTGGCGTTTCAGTTCCTCCGGGAATTCCCCGTAGGTGTATGGGCTCTGGTTCAGATAGGGCCTGGCATTCTCAACGGCAAGGGTCACATCCGGGTATTGCCCGGAAATGGCTTGCAGGAGAAGGGCTTCCCTTTCCAGGAGATTTTCTTTTTCCTTCAGGGAAAGGCCCCGGGCCGGGAAAGCAAAAAATTCTTCTTCCGGAAGATAGCGTCCGGCATGGTAAACCACAATTTTGGCGCGGACCTGACGTGCAAATTCAAGGGAGGCCAGGAGCACATCGGCATGGAGGCCGGCATCTTTTTTATCCATGAGGTTAACCGGGTTGGGGGAATGGATGGAATAAAGAAAGTCGAAATCCTTTAAAACACTTAAAATTTTGTCCAGTTGAGGTTGAATCAATCGCCCGTTCAGGATCACATCCAGGCCGTGAACCGGGAGTTCCACCGCTTTAAGGCCGATTTTTTGAAAACTTTCCAGGTCCTGCCTGAGTTTTAAAAGGCTTCCGTCGATCCTGACCTCATCTATTTTACTGCCGATGGTGAACATAGAAACTTTCCTTTTTTTATATGAATTTCATCCTGATCCTGGCACAGAAATGATCGATAATTCCCACGGTGATAATGATAATGATCATCATGGTGCAGACTTCCCGAAACAGATACCCGTTGAGTTTGTCAAAAATCAGGAAGCCGATCCCTCCTGCCCCGACAAAACCAAGGATGGCGGCGCTTCTGACATTGGATTCAAACCTGAGAAGGGTATAGGAGACAAATCCCGGCAGCACCTGGGGCATGACGGAAAAGGCAATGGTCTGGGCCGCGCTCCCGCCGGTGCTGGTAAGGGCTTCCACCTGGCCGGATTCAATGGCTTCGATCTGCTCTGAAAAAACCTTGCCCAGGATGCCGAAGGTATGGATCCACAGGGCAAGAATTCCGGCATAGGGCCCCAGCCCGATGACGGCCACAAAAATCAGGGCCATGACAAATTCGTTAAAGCCCCGGCAGGAATCCAGGAATCGCCGGACCCCGAAAGAAATACCGGCCCTCATGGATCTTGAGGTCATATCATCGGAAGAAAAGATCAGCCTCAAGGTGTTTTTTGCGGCGAAAAATGAGATCGGCACGGCGCAGATCAAGGCCAGAAGGGTTCCCCATATGGCAATGGCAATGGTTTCCATAAGGGCCGTCATATATCCTTTGATTTTCAGGAGAGAGGTTTCCGGCGGAAAATAGCCGCCTCTTTTCTGTTTCAGGATGTTTTTTTCAGCCCGGTTTTCAAATTCCTTTTTTTCAGCCTCGCTCATTTTTTCAAGAAACTCGGCCGTCATTCGTTCCCTTTCCGCAGCCTTTTCTTTGGCAGTGGGTTGTTTTGAGAAGGGGACCTCCCTGTATTTATGGGACATGTATTCTTCGGCCCGGCCCGCAGCCTCAATCATGGGCCCCCTTTGCCTCTGCTCCCGGATATCGGCAAGATCGCTTTCAGACATGTCCCGGCCGAAAAGATAGGCCTTGGCATTGCCCCGGTTTTCCCAGAGTTTAAAGGGACTTACCCCGCACCAGACCCAGGTGGCCAGAAGAACCGAAAACGATAAAAAAACCAGGCCCGCCCTTTTGTATTCCAGCCCAACGGGTTTTTCCCGGATAATGCTCTGATAGGAATCTCTTGCATTCTCAAAGGGTTGCCGGTACACGGACTTGAACATAACAGGAACCAGGCCCAGGATACCGATACCGGCCAGGGTCAATATCAGGCCCGCCCCCATGTCCCTGACAGGGTCAAGCCCCAGGGGGCCTGATTCCTGATTCAAGCGGAGAACTTCCATACTGCCGTCCGGCGGCCATTGGCCTTGAAGTGCGCCAATATCGGAGAAACAGAGGGAAGCGATAAACAGCACAAGGGCCAGGAGCCCTGCCGTGCCCGGATAAAGGAGGTAGGCCGGGCGTTGGATCCGCCTTTGATGCAAAAGGAAGATCGCTGCCATACCGCAGAGGGGAATTGCGGCAAGGTAGAAATACCCGGACACGGCAAGGGAAAAACCTGAGAGGGAAAGGGTATCCCTGCCGATCCAGGGCAGGAAGAATCCCAATATCATGGAAAGGCCTGCGCCTGTAACAGAATACCGATATCCCGGTTTCATGGTCTAGTTTCCTTTCTTTTCCTGGAGTTTTGCTTTCAAATCATTCATATACCGGACCACATCATAATTTGCATCGGTGACCGGGGCATAGCCGCCGTTCTGAAGCTTTTCAAGACCTTCCTTATTGTTGTTGAAAGACAGCAGGGCCTTGGTAAAGGCTTCCTTCAGATCCTGGGGCAGGTCTTTTCGGCCGGCCATGGGTGATCCCGGGATGAGTTCGGAGGTCCAGATAATATTAAAATCGTCTTTTGATGCCGACCCTTTTTCAATCATGCGGTTCAGGTCGATATCATTGGTGGCGGCCACATCCACCTTATTGTTTTTCACCGCCAGGATACTGGCGCCATGGGACCCGGAAAAGGAAACTTCTTTAAAAAGAGCTTCCGGCGGGGTCTTCAGATCGCGGTAAAAAAGCACGCTGGGCACCAGGCAGCCCGAGGTGGAATTGGGGTCGGTAAAGGCAAAGGTCTTTGTTTTATCCGTGGCCTGCTCAATGGTGGTGATCCCGGACTTTTTGCCGGTGATGAGGATTCCCTGGTATCCTTTTGCCCCATCCTTGTCCAGTTCCAGGGCCAGGGCTTCGGCGCCGGCCCGGGCCGAGGCTTCGACATAGCTTTTGGGTCCGAAATAGGCAAATTCAATATGCTTATGGGTCATGGCCGTGATTATACCGGCGTAATCCGAGGCGGAAAAGGCTTCCACTTTGACGCCCAGTTCCTTTTCAAGATGCTGCATTAAAGGCTCGAACCTCACCTTGATATCCGCCCCGCCTTCCGTGGGAATGAGGCCGATCCTGATTTTCTCCGGCCATTTTTCCTTTGCAAAGGCAAAGGCGCCCGTAATAAGGGTCAAACACAATACCGTGACGCACATTTTCCAAACGGTTTTCATTTTTTTCTCCTAAATAATGATGATGTTTATGCTGCCGCGACCGTTGCCGCTTCAGGGTTGAATAACGCCGACTCAAACTGGGTTCCGTATATGGTTCTGGCAATGTCCATGGTAAAATCCGAGGCATGGCCGTCAAAAACAAGTTTGCCCTGCTGGATGCCGATGATCCGTTCGGCATATTGACAGGCCAGATCGACCTGGTGAAGATTGACAATGACCGGTATATTCCTTGCCTTACAGATTTGTTTTAAAATTTTGAGCACCCGCTGGGAACTGGCCGGGTCAAGACTGGCCACGGGTTCGTCGGCCAGGATAACCTCCGGTTCCTGGGCCAGGGTCCGGGCAATGGCCACCCGCTGCTGCTGACCGCCGGAGAGGCTGTCTGCCCGTTTGGCGGCCAGGTGTTCGATCCGGACCCGTTTCAGGGCATCAAAGGCTTTCTGCTTGTTTTCTTCGCTGAAGCGCCGGAGGATCGACGCCGTGTACCAGAAGGCATTGGGGGTGTGGCAAAGCCTTCCGGCCAGGACATTTTCAAACACCGTGAGCCTGGGGATGAGGTTGAATTGCTGGAAAATCATTCCCACATTGCTTCTCAGTCTTCGAAGCGAACGGCCCCGGCACTGGTTGATATCCCTGCCGTTGACCAGGACTTCTCCGTCCGAGGCATAAATCAGGCGGTTCAGGCATCGGAGCAGGGTGGATTTCCCGGCGCCGGAAGGCCCTAAAACCGCAATCATTTCTCCTTTTTTTGCAGAAAAGGAAATCTTGTCCACGGCCGGGACGTCGCCGCCATAGATTTTAGTCAGGCCCTTAATCTGAAGAATGGGTAGGTCATCTTTTTTCATTGGATCATTCCTTATGTTAAAATTTTGCTTGGATAGGGAAAACAGGCCGGCCCTTGATAAAAGCACCGGCAATATGGGCCCATCGATAATCCCGGTTCACGATGAGGATATCGGCACCGGCGCCCGGCGCCAGGAATCCGGGCCGGTTGTCCGTGTTCAGGAATGTCCCCGGACCCGAGGTGACGGTATGAAGCGCCTGTTCAAGATCGGACATCCGCTCTCCTGCGATAAAGGCGGCCTGGAACAGGGATTCGGGATAATAGTCGGAAACCAGCCCGGTGCAAAGACCTTCCTTCAATACATCCGAGGCTTTGAGGTTGCCGTTGGTGGAGGTGTCCCGGATCAGGTTGGGGGCTCCCATAAAGACCTGAAGACCTTCTTTAAAGGCGGAACGGGCCGCCTCCAGGGTCACGGGAAATTCACAGGCCCTGATCCCCATGGATTTGATCAGGTCTATCCGGCCCTTTGTGTCGTCATCGTGGCTGAGCATGGGGATACCTCTATCACTGACCGTCCGGGTCAGAATCCGGACCATCTCCCAGGCCCGGTGGTTGTTGTCCTGTTTTGCCTTTGCCTTTTCCAGGATCTCACAGGAACTCAACTCATATTCCTCTGAATGGAATTTCACATAGGATGCCATGGATTTGAACTGGCCCTGGCCCGGCGTATGATCCATGATGGAAACCATGTCCACAAGCCCTTCCGCCACAAGATTTAAAATGATATCAAAGCTTTGTTCCGACCCGACCTCATACCGGACATGGGTATGGTGACGGATCAGGGCCTGGCCGGATTCCTGAAAGGCTTTGATTTTTCTGAGGCAGTTTTCCGCCTCTTTGGGTGACCGGAGCCCCAGTTCATTATCTGCAAAACTCACGGCATGGCAGAAGGTCGTGATCCCGCAGGCCGCCAGTTGACGGTCCAGGTTCAGAACGGCGAATTCAATGTCGAAAAATACGCCTTTTCTTTTTTCAATGCTTCTTTCAAGGCTGTCGGAATGCAGATCCACAATCCCCGGCATGATCAGGTCGCCGGCGGTGTCGATGATGGTCTGGGCTTTATCCGGGATGCCGGCGGTATGACGGACATCCAGGATTCTGCCGTTTTCAAACAGGACTGATCCTGTCTCATGGAGCCTGACCCCGTCAAACAGGGGCCCTCCGGTGATGAGGGTTTTCATGTGTGGCTTATGCCTCCGTTTGCCGGCCCGATGTCAGGGACATGTCAATGATCCGGCCGGCGATTTCTTTTTGGTCCAGGGGGTTGTGAAAAATACCGATGACGCAGGTTCCGGCCTGAAGGGCTTCATGGACGAGCGCCATAACCGTGTTCCGGTTTTCAGGGTCCAGGGAGGCCGTGGGCTCATCCAAAAGCAGGATGGGATAAGGCGCGGCAAAGCCCCTGGCCAGGTTGATCCGCTGCTGTTCCCCCCCGGAGAAGGTGGTGGCGGACAGATGCCACAGGTTTTCGGGGATGTTCAGGCGTTCCAGGATCTGCCGTCCTCTTTGTTCCGCCTTCCGGGGCTCCATCCGCCGGGCGATCAGGGGTTCGATAACGGTATCAAGGGCGGAAACCCGAGGGATGACCCTTAAAAACTGGCTCACATACCCGATGGTATACCGACGGATGTCATAGACCAGGGACGGCAGGGCCGTGGCCATATCCACCATCTCATGCTGATGCCGGACCAGGATATTTCCTTTTGGAATCCTGTAACCGGCATAAATCATTCTGAGCAGCGTGCTTTTCCCGGAACCGGAGGGGCCGGTCAGAAGGGTGGCCTGGCCTGGAAAAAACGTCATGGAAAAATCTTCCAGAACCCGGATTCTGATTCCCTCCTGATGGTGGAAGACAAAATCCTTGCTGATGTTGATCATATGGAGAATAGGGTCCAAAACGCTTCCTTTCAGGGTTTTAAAATGGAGGACACCAGGAGCTGGGTATAGGGCTCCCTCGGGTCGTCCAGGATCTGGTCGCTGAGGCCCGATTCCACAATCCGGCCGTCCTTCATCACATAGAGCCTGTGGCTCAGGAGTCTGGCCACGGCCAGGTCATGGGTCACCAGGATCATGGAAAGGTTGAGTCCGGCCACCAGTTTTCTGAGTACATCCATCAGCCTTGCCTGGACGGAAACATCCAGCCCGGATGTGGGTTCGTCCATGAGGATGATTCTCGGGTCCGTGACCAGGTTGGCCGCGATCTGGAGACGCTGCTGCATTCCCCCGGAAAAGGTGGAGGGCAGGTCATCCATCCGTTTTACGTCGATTTCGACGGTCTCCAGCCATTGCCGGGCGATTTTCCGGATCTGGCCGTAATGTCTCATGCCGTTGGCCATGAGGCGCTCCCCGATATTGCCGCCGGCGCTGATGGTCATCCTGAGACCGTCCACGGAATTCTGGGTGACAAAACCGGTCTCGGAGCGGATGATTTTTCTGAGCAGCACTTCATCGGTCCGGCAGAGATCCAGAAATCCATGGGAAGAATTGAAAAAAACCGACCCGTTGGTGGCGCCGAGTCTTCCGGCAATGCATTCGAGCAGGGTGGATTTACCGGACCCGGATTCGCCCACAATGCCGATGACCTCTCCCTTGCCCAGCTCAAAACTGATTTCATGGCACCCCACGGTTTTGCCGTAGAATTTTGAAAGGTTCATGACCCTCAAAAGGGGCATTTCTTGTCCCGGCCCGGTCATAGACCCTCCTTTTTACCGTTATTCCGGCAATATTCGGTGTCCGAGCAGACGAAAAGCCTTGATCCCTTGTCATCCGTAATAATTTCATCCAGAAAAGAAACGGATGATCCGCAGATGGCGCAGGACTGTTCCCAGGTTTCCTGTTCAAAGGGATAATCCTCAAAATCCAGGCTGACCACATCTGTATAGGGGGGCACCGCATATATCCTTTTTTCCCGGCCGGCCCCGAAAAGATGGAGGGCCGGGGACTGGTGAAGTTTCGGGTTATCGAATTTCGGAATGGGGGAAGGGCTCATGATGTACCGGCCATGGACCAGGGCCGGGTAATCAAAGGCCGTCACAATCCGGCCGTGTTTTGAAATATCTTCATAGAGTTTGACATACATGACCCCGTATTCCTCAAAGGCATGCATTTTCAAGGTTTCCGGCCGCCGGGGCTCGATAAACTGGAGGGGTTCCGGAATGGGAACCTGGTAAACCATGATCTGTCCCTCTTTCAGAGGCGTTTCCGGGATTCTGTGCCGGGTCTGGATCAGGGTGGCTTCGGGGGTATTTTCAGTGGTCCGGACCCGGGCTGTTTTCCGAAAAAAATCCTTAATGCTGACGGCATTGACCGTGTCATCGGATCCCTGGTCAATGACTTTGAGCACATCCGCCTGCCCCAGAAGGGCGGCCGTCAGTTGAATCCCCCCGGTTCCCCAGCCGTAGGGAAGGGGCATTTCCCTTCCGCCGAAGGGCACCTGGAATCCGGGGACGGCAATGGCCTTCAGAATGGACCGGCGGATCATTTTTTTAGACTGTTCATCCAGGTATGCAAAATTATAGGTATGAGACATCATCTGTTTTCCGGGTTTTTTCTGTTTTTCCGGTATTTTTTCCGGAGGTTTCGGATGGATACCAACTCAGACTGAAAATCCACATAATGGGGCAGTTTCAGGTGCTGCACAAATCCGGAGGATTCCACATTATCACTGTGGGAAAGGATAAATTCCTGGCTCCGGGCCGGATATTTTCCGTCATCGTCTTTTTCGCTGTTCTGTAAAGATCGATCCAGAAGGGAGATGGACATGGCTTTTCTTTCATTCTGGCCGAACACCAGGCCATACCCGTTTTCAAATCCGGGAAGGCTCTGCCGGGTTCCGTTGTTCCGGCTGATCATGAAACACTCGGTCACCTTGATCTCTCCGACCTTGATCTCAAATCCCAGTTCCGGCGGGGTGACCATGACCTCCACATACCCCACCCGGAGTTCGCCCAGGAAAGGATGGCGATCCAGGCCAAACCCCCTTTGCAGGGAATAGGCCGATCCCAGGAGGAATCCTTCATCCCCCCGGGCCAGGGCCTGGAGCCGGATGTTTCTTTTGGCCGGGAGTTTCAGGGGCTGCCGGGTCAGGTCCTCTGTTTTTTCACCGATCAGCTCTCCAGAGCCGGGGTTCATTAAGCCTTGCTGGATTAACAGATCCAGTACCCTGGGCATGGACGCTTCATATTCCGTAACCATTGGTTCAATTGTGCCCTGATCTTCCGGAAGGCTTTGGGGATGATCCGGCTCATCTTCGAAATCGATGAGCCGGTGGGTATAATCATAGGTGGGACCCAGGATCTGGCCGCCGGGAATATCCTTAAAGGCGCCGGATATCCGCCGGAGAACCTTCATTTTTTCCGTGTTCACGGGTTTGGAGTTACCGAATCGTTTCAGGGTGGTCCGGAAGGCCCGGACAAGAAACCCGGCTTCCACCAGATCCCCCTGGGATTGCCGGATGGCCCTTACCGCTGCTTTCCGGTCATAGAGGGCGCCTTCGGCCATGACCCGGTCCACGGCCAGGCCGAGCTGGTTTTCTATCTGTTCCGGTGTGATTTCAGGAATCGTTTCAGGCCCCCGCCGGGTTTTGGCCACGAGTTCCCGGGAATTGTTGACCGCAGTCTCTCCTCCTTTAACCGCGACATACATCAGAGGACCTCCGTTTGGGTGGTGCGGGGCAGAGCCGTCAGGGTCCGGCCATGGACAAAAATCATATCCACCCCCAGGGGATAGGAAAGGCAGAGTTTTGAGCGGTGTTTGAAAAATTCATCCGGGATTCCGTTTAATTGAAGAAATTTCTGGGCCTTGATGCCCGGACCCGACAACCGGATTCGCCCGGCATCACTGATCCCCTTTGTCTGGACGATGAGGGTGGTGGACAGGTCCGGTGAGTCAATGGTTCCGGGGTTGAAGAGGCAGGGGTCTTCAAGGGTATCGGTACAAAGCGCAAATAAAGAATGATGTTTTAACCGCGTATATGGTGCATTGGTGTGAAACCTGAGCCATTGGACTCCTTCGGAAGCATGCTCCACATCCGACCAGAACGGGGTTTCAAAGTCCAAAAGGGTCAGAAGCACCGCCCCGGAGGCCGGGTGAAGGGGATCGGGGCAGGCCATATCCATGCCGATATCCATGAGGGTTCCCGGATTTGCCATGGCGGTCAGGAGTTTCCTGAAAATGGCCTGGCTGTCAAAAACGTCTGAAACAAACCCTTTCAGCATCATTTTCCCTTCCCTATTCTCCCCTTTTCAGGGTAAAAAATTCCACTTTGGTATCAGAAGCCTGTTTTATCAGCGCCTTTGTTTTTATCCGCTGTTTTTCTTCCAGCCTGGGCATCAGGGTTTCCATGAGCCGGTCATGATGGGCCGGGTCTTGCAAAAGACCGTCAAACAAGGCGGCCAGTTCTGCATGGCGAAGATCGGACCCCATGACCCAGCCGGTGCCGAGATATTTGCCTTTAATTTCAAGAATACATTTTGAAACCGTCAGCTCTCCCAGATTGAACCGTGAATTGGAACCGTCGGCTTTGGCCTGAACCATGAGCATCCCGGTTTCCGGGCCGGCTATGGAGGTGTAGTCGCAATCCATGCCCTGTTCTTCCAGGGCAGACTCAAGATCGGCCGGGTCTGCGCCGCCCAGAAGTCCTATCCAGTTTTCTCTCTTCATTTGCATGAAATTTTCCTATTACCGGGTTCGTATTTAAAAATGCATTTGACACAATGGAAATGAGGAAATGATTAACGTTCTGTTATGGATTGGTTAAGATTTGGGACCCCCCATAAACCCAAACCATTTTTTAGCATCCCGGTAATCATTTTTTAATAAAGGGCTGAGATACTGCCTTTACAAAAGTCAGGATCAGCCGCGAAAGCGGTCAGTAAAACATCTAATGCAACAGGAGGTGGGTTATGGAAACAAAAGCCGTCATCAGAAGCATGGGCCTCAAGGAGTATATGAATGAGGGGCAACTGGATTATTTTAAAAACAAACTCATTTGCAGGAAAATGGAATTGCTGGGGAAAATCTCCCTGCACCGGGAAAAAATCAAAACCCTGAAAACCAATCATGCGGACATCCTTGATAGGAGCCTGTATACCATGGACCTTGAACAGGAAATCCGCACCTATGAGCGGTACAGCCAGGTCCTCCGGCAGATTGACGAGGCCCTGGAGAGGATCGGCAACGGCAGTTTCGGCTATTGTGAATTCACCGGCAAGCCCATCGGGCTGGAGCGGCTGGAAGCCCTGCCCTTTGCCAATCTTTCCATTGAAGCCCTGGAAGAACTGGAATCAGGTTATTGCCAATGATCAGGAGAGAGAATAAGATCAATTTTTACATGCAGGAGGAAGAAGAATGTTCAGAAAATTAAGATTATCCCTATTCGTGCTCATGGTATTGCTGGTCACGGCCTTTGCCTATGCCCAGGACAAAGCCCCCAAACACATTTTCATGTTTATCGGAGACGGCATGGGCGTGGCCCAGCGGCAGATTGCCGAATTGCAGCTTAACAACAAACCCGGTGTAACGGCAACCAGCCAGAAAGTCAGGCTGAATATGAATTCATTAAAAGTCCTGGGGATGAATACCACCTATGATTCCACCAGCATTGTCCCGGATTCCGCATCAACGGCCACATCCCTGGCATCGGGGTATAAGACCCTGAGCGGGGTCATCGGCATGAAAGAAGACAAGGTCACAAAGGTGCCCCTGATCAGCGAATTTCTAAAACAAAAGGGGTTGTCAGTCGGCATCATTTCCGATGTAAAAATCGTGCATGCCACCCCGGCCGCCTTTTATGCCCATATCGATTCCAGGAACAAATACGATGAGATCGCCTCCCAGCTCATCCATTCAGGCTTTGACCTTTTTGTGGGGGGCGGGGGAGACAAACATTTCAACCCGGCCACACGCAAGGACGGCAAAGACCTTTATGCCGAGGCGGCATCCAGGGGCTATGCCCTGGCAAGGACCAGAGATGAATTTTTGGCCTTGAAAAAAGGAACAAAGGTGCTGGCCAACCTGCCGGGTGATGTTTACGGCGAGGCCCTTCCCTATGTCATGGACCGGACCGGGGCCGATCTGAACCTGGATGAGATCGTATCCAAATCCATCGACCTTTTATCCGGGAACCCCAAGGGGTTTTTCATGGTGGTGGAGGGCGGGAAGATTGACTGGGCCTGCCATGCCAATGACACCGGGGCCGCCATTGTCAATATGCTGGACCTGGATAAGGCCATTGGCACGGCCCTGGCCTTTAAAGAGAAAAACCCCGACACCCTGATCATCGTGACCGGTGATCATGAATGCGGCGGCCTGGGCCTGTCCATGGGCAATACCTACCGGGTGAATCCTGAACTTTTTTACGGCCAGAAAATCTCCCATGAGGTGGTGGATGAAAAGATAAAAACCCTGACAGGGAAAAAAGAACTGAATGAGGAAGCTGTTTTCAGGCTTGCGGAAGAATTCGGGCTGGCCTCGCTCACGGAAACGGAAAAAACAGCCATTGTCAAATCCATTGCCGATGAACAAACCGGGGACAAGGACCTGATCAAGACCCTTTACGGCGGGTACAGACCGGTTTCCATGGTGTTTAAAAGGCTTTTCAATACCCGAGCCAATCTTTACTGGACCTCCTATTCCCATACCGGCATCCCGGTCATGCTCACGGCGGAAGGAGCGGGCGCCGACCGGTTTGCAGGCTATATCGATAATACCGATGTGTGCAAAATTCTGAATATCGTTGCCCAGGCTGAAATGAAGTGGTAACCGTTAGGGCCAAAGGCCGTGACATCATCTTCACCCTTGTGGTCTTTATTTTTCTGGTGATCCTTTTGAGCCTGCCCGATTCACGCTATTTCAACCGGGAAAATACTGAATTTGAAGCCCGGTGCCTGGTCCTTGAAACCGATGACACCTACGTGTTTCAGCGGGGCATCTTCAAGCAGGGGGAACAGCGGGTAAAGGTCAGGCTCACCACCGGAGCGGACAAGGGCCGGGTCCTGGACAGCGTCAACCTTCTCCAGGGCGCCATAGAGCTGGAATGGTTTTATACAAAGGGAGAAAAGGCCCTTATCGGATATTCGAAATCCGGCAGGGACATTGTCTCCTCAAGGCTTCTGGACCCGGTCCGGATCGACAGCCTGATGGTATTGTTCGGTCTTTTTTTCGTCACCGTCATTGCGGTGACGGGCTGGGTCGGGGTCAAATCGGTATTGTCCTTTGTCTTTACCCTGGTGATCCTGTGGAAGCTCCTGATTCCCGGACTTCTGGACAACCGGGTGGACCCTGTCCTGCTCTCGGTCCTCATGACCGGCCTTTTATCCTTTGTCATCATTTTCCTGGTGGCGGGATTCACCCAAAAAGGACTGATCGCCTTTCTCGGGGTCATTTCGGGTTGCCTTATCTCATGGGTGGTTCTTCTTGTTTTTTCAAAGCACCTCCATATCAACGGAACCACCTCCGGGTTTTCAACCACCTTGAGGTTTTCCGGGTTTGAGTCCCTTGATTTATTATCGCTTTTCCATGCCTCGGTTATCATTTCAGCCTCCGGCGCCGTTATGGATATTGCCATGGACATTTCCGCCTCCCTGTGTGAAATAAAGGAGAAAAAACCGGATATCACCCGGCTCGGCCTCATCAAAAGCGGGCTCACCATCGGCAGGGCCGTCATCGGCACCATGACGACCACCCTGCTCCTGGCCTATACCGGGACCTCCCTGACCCTGCTCATGCTCATGACGGCAAAGGGGATCCATATCTCCCGGTTGCTGAACATGAATCATATTGCCTCCGAACTTCTCATGACCTTGTCCGGCACCTTTGGATTAACCCTGGTGGCCCCCATCACCTCCCTGATTGCCGGATGGATGCTTATCAAAAACCGCCGGGGCTGAACGTCCGAAACCCTTATTTTACAAATTTAAAATCCTTTCTTAATTCAATCCTCATCTTTTTTATCTAAAAACAGGCAGTTGCAACCCTTAAAAAAAGGAGAAATCATGACACGTGCAGACCTGCATGTTCATTCAAAAGCGTCCAAAAGGCCGTCCGAATGGTTTTTACAGAAAGTGGGGGCCAAAGAATCCTATACCGATATCGACACCTTGTATTCAACGGCCAAGGCCGCAGGAATGGATTTTGTCACCATCACCGACCACAATACCATTGAAGGCGCCCTGGAACTGGTTGAAAAATATCCGGCCGATACCTTTGTCAGCGTGGAAACCACCACCTATTTCCCGGAAAACGGGTGCAAGATCCATATCCTGATCTTTGATATCACAAAGGACCGGTTTGAACAGATCCAGGCGGTCCGGCATGATATTTACCGGCTCAGGGACCTTATCCGGTCCCATGACCTGGCCTATTCCGTGGCCCACGGGTTTTACAACATCAATAAGCGCCTCACCATTGAGCTTCTTGAAAAGCTGATGCTGCTGTTTGACGTGTTTGAAGGTCTGAACGGGGCCAGAAACCGCTATTACAATGAAGCCTGGCAGGGCGTCCTCAAAGGCCTGACCCCGGAAAAGATCCAAGGTCTCAGGGAAAAATACCAGATCACCCCCATGGGTCCGGATTCCTGGATCAAGGGATTTACCGGCGGCTCCGATGACCATGCCGGCCTTTTTATCGGCCGGACCGCCACCATTGCCGGGGAAGCCATCTCCAAGGCAGAATTCATCCGGCAGATAAAGGAAAGAAAAACCCTCAGCATGGGCCGGTGCAATGATTACAAATCCTTTGCCTTTTCCATTTACAAAATCTTCTGCGATTATTCCTCCCATGCCGGAAAAAATGATCCGGGCGGTGTTTTATCCATTATCAACCATGTGATGTTTGAAGACCGGCAAAGCCGGTTAAAAGAATGGGTAACCCTCCGCAGGATCAAAAAGGGCAAAGCAATCAAGGATAAAATCATCCTGAGATTTTTTGAAGATGTCTACAACTGGTCCCATCACCAGAGCCTGGATGTGGAAACCAAATTGGCCAATATTTACCAGAGCATGGGGCTTTTGCTGGATGAGTTTTTTAAAATGCTCCTGGACTCTTTTGTGGGGGATTTTGCAAAAGGGGATATCGGCAAGCTTTTCAGAAACCTGATGTCTTCCTTCCCGGCTTTTTTTATCAGCATCCCGTTTTTTTCATCCCTGAACCATCTGGCCAGGGACCGGGAACTGATGACGGCTTTGAAACAGCACCATACGGGCAAGGACGATACGGCCCCGGAAAGGGTCCTCTGGTTCACCGATACCCTCAATGACCTGAACGGTGTATCCACAACCCTTGAAAGTTTCAGGCGGGAAAGCCTGAAAAGAGACCTCAATCTCACCTTTGTCACCTGTGTCCGTGATCCGGGTGAACAGGAAGCCCGGAACGTCCTGTACCTGCCATGGATCTATTCTGTTACACCGGAATTTTATGCCTCTTTCACCTTGAATTTTCCCTCGCTTCTGGCCTCCATGGAAATGATCCACGAATGCCGGCCCGAGCGGATGATCATTTCAACGCCCGGACCCGTGGGCATGCTGGGAATGATCATGGGCAATCTCATGGGCCTGGAATGCATTTCCGTTTATCATACGGATTTTGCGGCCCAGGCCGACTGGGTATTTAAGGATGCCGACCTGACCGGGATGATCCGGTTTCTCATCAACCGGTTCTATTCCTTTTCAACCCGGATCAAGGTGCCGACCCGGGAATATATCCGTATCCTGGAAGATCAGGGCCACGGTCTGGAAAAAATGAGTCTGTTCCGGCGGGGAATGGTTGCCACTCCCCTTATTCCCAACCCTGCCGGGAAAAAACGGCTCATGAATGAAAAGGGAATCCAAAGGGGAACCACCCTTTTGTGGGCCGGAAGGATGAGCCCTGATAAAAACATTGAATTTTTGCTGGAGGTCTATCACGGAGCCCGGCGCGCCATTCCGGAGTTGAACCTCATTCTTTGCGGCGACGGGCCTGCGATGGACCTCTACCGGATCCAATGCAGCGCCCACGAGCGGATCCATTTCACTGGGATGGTGGACCCTGCGGAACTCCTCCAATATTATGAAATAGCGGATTTGTTTGTCTTCCCCAGCACAACGGATACCTTTGGCATGGTCATTCTTGAAGCCCAGTCCAGGGGGCTTCCCGCTCTTGTCACCGATGTGGGAGGGCCCCAGGAAATTATTGAGGCCGGCAGGACCGGCCATGTTTTAAGCCTGTCTGATAAAGAAGCCTGGGTAGAAAAGATAGAAGAGATGCATCTTTTGAAAACGGAACGGCCCAATGAATTCGCCATGATGCGGGCCGCCTGCCGGAACCATATCATGGAAAGATATTCCTGGGATGAGGCCTTTGACGATCTTCTGGGAGAAAGGTTTTCAAAGCCCGGCGTCAAGCAGGACAACGCCTTGGGCCATATCCTCATGGATTATGGGGACGAACCGATTAAAGGCGTTGCCTGAAAGGAGACATACCATGAAAATTCTATACGGCATCCAGGGAACCGGGAACGGCCATGTGAGCCGGGCCACCCAGATCATCAGCCGGCTTAAAAACCGGGACTCCGAGGTGGATGTCATGTTCAGCGGCTGCACCGAGGACAAGGCCTATGATGCCTCCATCATCAAAGCACCGGGGTTTTACAAAGGATTCACCTTTTCCGTGAAAAACGGCCGTATCAGGCTCTTCAACACCCTGAAGCATCTTTCCCCGGGCCAATTCTTCAAGGATGTGGCCCGGTTTGATGCCAGGGACTATGATCTGGTGATCACGGATTTTGAACCCGTCAGCGCATGGATCGCCCGGAAAATCAACCGGCCCTGTATCGGGATCGGCCACCAGTATGCTTTTTTGCATGATATCCCCATGGACCGGTCCAATCCCTTGTCCAAATGGATCATCCAATATTTTGCACCGGCCGATATTGCCATCGGAATGCACTGGCATCATTTTGGCCGGCCCATTGTCCCCCCGGTGATTCCCGCCGACATAACCCCTTCGGATACGGTGGACGAGTCCCTGATCCTGGTCTATCTCCCCTTTGAAAGCAGGGATCAGATCCGGGACCTGCTTCTACCCTTTAAGGGATTCAGGTTTGCCGTCTATGCCCAGAGCCGGGGAGAAGAACCGGCCGAAGAAGGCCACATCCAATGGCACCCCTTTTCAAAAGCCTTGTTTCACAGGGATCTGGCCCGATGCGCCGGCGTGATCTCCAATGCCGGGTTTGAGCTTCCCAGCGAGGCCCTGTCCCTAGGGAAAAAAATTCTGGTAAAACCCTTGAAAGGCCAGTTCGAACAGATTTCCAACGCCATGGCCTTAAACCTGCTGAACCTGGGGGTCACCATGTCGTTCCTGGACAAACACTGTGTTGAAAAATGGCTGTCCCAAACCTCGACCATAAAACGGAAATACCCGGATGTGGCGGATCATATTGCAGAGTGGGTCATGGCGGGAAATTTTACCTCCACAGCCCGGCTTGTGAAGGAAACCTGGCAAGAGGCGGCTTGATGTCAGCCCCCTTTAGCTTCTCAAGGCCTTTCCAACGGTGACCGTTCCCCTTGGGCCTTGAGCAGCGCCACAAGGGATGTGGCGGCAGTTTCGTTCAGACCCTGGTCAAGGGCGAGTCCTGCGGATTTTTGGGCAAAGGCCACCACGGTTTCCCAGAGTTCTGCGGCGGGTTTTGGGGCTGAGCGTCCGATGGTTTTCCCGAAGATTTCTGTCTGGTTCAAGGCCTGGGGTTTTTGAACGGCCACGGTATACAAGGCTTTCGGATTGATCACGGCCGGGCCCCAGTAGACGCAATCTTTTAATACGGTCCAGGCAAGGACCAGATCCTCTCCCTTCATCTCCATCCGGTAAAGGCTGCTGCACCCCGGGGTTCCGGCGGGCTGGCGCTCCACCTTAAAGGCATCCAGAATATCCTGCCGGGTCAGCCCGCCCTGTCGCCAGTCCTGCCATACCGTTCCCTTGTGGATAAAAGCCGCATCCATATCCAGGGTTTCGACGGCTGCGCGGGCTCCGATAAGCGCCACCGTATCCTTTTCCCGGTTTTGGCGGATATGGGTAACGGCTTCATCGAGTTCCCGCTGATACGGCTTGAGGATGCCGGCCACCACGCCCCGGGTGTACTCGTCCTCCGGAACCTCTCCCGGCCGGTTGGCAATCAAACGGAACCGGGTATCGGCAATGCGTTTGTTCAAAACATCATATTCAATATCCATCCTGCCGATGGTCTCGCCAAAGGCGCCGCTATGGACAATGAGGGTATTGTTCACGTTCAGGGGGGTTGACGTGGTCGAATGGGTGTGCCCGCCGAGAATCAGGTCAATCCCGCCGGTTTGTTGGGCCAGGAGGATATCGTCCTGCAATCCCAGATGACTGACCAGGACGAGCAGGTCCACTTCCTGCCGGTACCGGGCAATGATGTCCCTGGCGATTTCGGCAAAATTAAAATCCGCCTGAAGGGCCGGGTGTTCCCGGAAATAGGGCCCGTCATAGGGCCGGTCAGCCTCACCCCAGGGCCGGGTCACGAGACCGAAAAAACCGATCCTGACGCAGCCCACGGTCAAAATTGAAAAATCCGTCCAGCCGGGCATGGTCCGGGAAAAGCCGTCCTTTTCAGGGGTCATCCTGATATTCGAGGCCAGCACCACGGCAGACGGATCATTGCTGAACCGGAACAATTCCTCAATGCCCCAGGCAAAATCATGGTTGCCCAAGGTGCGGACATCAAACCGCAGGGCGTGCACGATTTCCCTGGTGGTCCCTCCCCGGGAACGTTCTTCGGCCAGGGACCCCTTTTCATAATCGTCTCCGGCATTGGTAAAAATGGTATAGGGATTTTCTTTTTTGACTTGTTCGTAAACTCCCCGGATGCGAGCCATCGGACTGGACCCGTCCTTGTCCGGGTTGTAATGGGCATGCAGGTCGCTGATATGGACAAAGGAAATCTTCTGGACAGGACTGCGGTCCTCACAGGGCAGCCGGTTTTTCTCTTCCCGGCCGGCAGTCTTGCCCGCCGTCACCAAAGACGTTTCGGCATGGACCGACGCCAGGGCCTGGCCCATCATCATCCATACCCAGAAAAGCAAAAGAAACCGGCATGGGCCTGTCAGGGGAACGGCGGATAAGATGAATCGCATTGAAGCCTCCTCTTGGTTTTAATCTTCATCTTTAGGAATTGACCAGAGTCAGGCCGATCTTGACAAAAGAGTGTTTGCAGGGTGTGAGAAAATTGTGAAAATTAGAATAGTCTTTAGAATACTCTATAGAAAGGTTCGTCGGACAGATCCAGCAGGTCCTGGTCCCCTTTGCTGTCCCCGTAGGAGCAGATATGGTATTGATCAAGGCTTCCCATGGTTTCAAAGAGCCTTTTAACCTTTTCTTTCCCATGGCAATTCGGAGAGCTGAACCGCCCCGTCAATCTGCCGTCTTTTATTTCAACCGTGGTTGCGATGACATGGCCGATGCCGTGAGCATAGGCCCAGGGCTTGATCCAGTTTTCCATGGAAGCGGAGATGATCATCACCCGATCTCCCCTGTCCCCATGCCGGATTATTTTTTCAAGCGCCTTTATTCTTACGCCGGGGCTTATTCTCTTCCGGGAATAGCTTCTGCTGAGCCGGTTGAAATCGTCCTCCCCCATGCCCCTGAAAAATTTTCCAAACACGATTTCCTTGGCCTTGGAATTGGAAACAAGCCTCAGCTTGTACATCAATAGGATGGGGATGGATGTGATAGCGGTGCAAAAGACCTTGTAATAGCCAAAGCAGAAGAAAAGGAAGGGAAGAAAGGAATCCCGCCGGGTGATGGTGCCGTCAAAATCAAAGATGGCCAGTCTGGTCTTCATAAGCTGGATTCACTCCCTGAGAGAGGCTGATGGATTGCATTCAAGGTTTCATGGAGGGTTTCATCATTGTGCAGGACGGTTCCGTGCCCCAGCAGGGTGTTCTCATAGGCCCAGACCGTTCCGATATCATCCTTTGTTTCAATATAGGCAATGCCCTTTTTCATCAGCTTCAACCGGTCGCTCCGGAAATTTTCAAAATACACGGCCATTTCCCGGTTGCCTTCCGATAACAATTCCAGTTCAAGGTTCAGTGCCCGGGTCTCTTTGATATTGGATCCAATATAGACCGTGGAAATCATGAAAATCGACACCAGATAAAAGGCAACCGGCACCAGTGCCCATCCGGGTTTTTTGCCGGAAAAACCTGAACCCAGCAGCATCAGGACAGGGACGGCCCATAATTGGGGGACATACCTTGCCCACCAGAATTCCGGGTTGATGACAACTGAAAACACGACAAAAAAAAGGAGGGCGTCAATCCAGGAGCCCTTGTCTGAAAAACGAGCCTTTTCATTTTCCCCCTTCCCCCATTTGCTCAGCTTGTTCAAAACATACAGGAGGGTGCTGAGCAGGAAGATCCCGCTGAACAAGGGGCCGAACCCCGCCACCCGGACATCGCACCCGGCCATGGCGCTGATTTCTTTTAAATTAAAAGTAAAGGGAAATTTAAGGGTTATCTTCTCATCGGACCAGGCCCTCATCAGATTGCCCGATCTGCCCAAAAAGGACAGATAGAATTTTTCAAAGCGGTTTTTATCCTTGAATTCATGGGGCGCATTGCCGGTAATGATATCCACCTTGTTTTCACCATAGACGGGATAAAACGGATGGCCGTTGATGAGGGTATTGGTGACATAGGGATTAAACCCGATGAAAAAAACGGCGATGAGGCCGGCGCTTCCGGTGACCATGACGGTTTGAATCAGCGCTTTCCCCGACCTTGTCAACAACAGGATGAGATAATACCCGGCCAGCATCACCATGAGATAGACCAGGGATGTAAATTTGATATTGGCAAGGGAAAAGATGACCAGGGCCAGCATCATATTCCAGGCCGTCTTTTTTTCAAGGACAAAAAGGATGATGAGATAGGCGCCGGCCAGTAAAAGGGACCAGGTCTGCCCATCCACGTAATAGGTCAGGGATTGGCAGACAGCCACCGGGTTCAGGCCCAGGATCAGGCTGAATACGAGCCCTGCCCCTTGGGACAGCCTCCCCCACCTTAAAAAGACGCCGATCCCCATCAGGATATTGGAAATCATGAACAGAAGATTAAATGCCTTGCCGGTTTCAATATTTCCGGTGAATGCATACATTGCCGAGGAAACAATCTCCATTGCCTTTGGATAATGATTGATCCAGAGCGCATGCAGCTCTTGATCCTCATCCAATTGCCGGTAATACGGATTATACCCTTGGGTCAACCGGATAATGGCCTCCTGGTGGTAGGCCCGACCGTCATAGGTGGTGTCATAGAATTGTGATGACCCTGCGACAATGATTAAAAAGAGGGCCAGATAAACCGCTTCCAGAACTACCCTTTTTTGGACGGAGAATTCCTTGCCTTCTTTTTTATACAGGAGATATTTCAAAAATCCGCTGATGATCACGCTGATGATGAAAACGTCTTTGACGGTAAGCACATTAAAGGCCCTGGACAAAGAAAACACCACCAGGATGACGGCGTAAAGGATATAGGAATTAACGCCTAAAAAGATATATTCTTTGAATGTCTTCAACCGGTTATCTCCCCCCGTGACATGATCAATATTCCGGCAACGATAAACATGAGCCCGAAAATTTTGTAATAAGACATTTTTTCATCCAGAAGAAGGATACCGCAGGCAAAGGTGATCATATAACCCAGGCTTACAAAGGGATAGGCCCGGCTCAGTTCCATCCGGGACAGCACAACCAGCCAGACCATCAGGCTTGCCCCATATAAAACCATCCCGCCGATGATATAAGGGCTGAAAAAAATGCTGCCCAGGTTGGGAACCAGGGTGGCCATGGATATCTGCCCCAGGGCCTGCATCCCCTTTTTCAACGCCACCTGGGCCCCTGCCCCCAGACAAACGGAAACCAGAAGATAGGCATAATTGCTCATAGGAACCACTGGCCGGCATATTTGATGGTTAAAAATGAAATGGCCCAGAAGATAATACTCAGTTGGATAAATTTATCCTTCATGAGGATTTCCGTCGGCACCCCGCTGTTTTTGTAGATAAAGGTGATCTGCTGGTATCGCAGGATCCCCAGCATGACAAACAGGCTGGTCAGATAGAGTTTGTCGGTGTGATGCTTTGCAATGATGTCGGGAGAAATCGTATACATGATATAGGATACCAGGATGATGGAAGAAATCATGCTCATGGCGGAATTAATAAATTCCAGGTTATACCCGCCGATATTCTTTCTCATCTTCTGCCCGGTTTCCATGAGAATCAAGACATCATCCCTTCTCTTGGCAAAGGCCAGAAACAGGGAGAGCAAAAATGTCATGACGATGATGGAATAGGATAGTTCCAGGCCGGATGCACAGCTTCCGACAAACAACCGGATCACAAACCCGGTGGAAATGATGAAGATGTCAATGAGGCTGATGTGCTTGAGTTTTAAGGTATAAACAACATTGATGGCCAGGTATGACAGGATCAGGGCCAGCACCTGAACATTTAAAAAGACCAGACAGCTTGCGACGCTGATCAAAAATAACCCTGTCATCAAGAGGAGGGCGCCGGTTCCGGACACCTTTCCCGAGGCCAGGGGCCTGAATTTTTTTTTGGGGTGAAGCCGGTCATTTTCCATATCGCAATAATCATTCAGGATATAAACCGCACTGGCCATCATTGAAAACACAATAAACGCCGTCAATGCGTTCAGCAATGGTTCCGGATTACCGATCGGCAATGCAAAAAACAACGGGGCAAAAACAAATATATTTTTCAAATACTGTTTTGGCCTCATCAAGGCCAGATAATCCTTTAGGGCCGAAGGGATATCCAGGTTTTCACGGGAATACAGAACGCTTTGAAGGGCACCGGCACCGCCGCCGTCACAAGAATGAAGCGGGGGAACGGTATCCATAGCGGTTTCATCAGATTTATCTTTGTCCGAACCTGTATATGGGGGATGCATATCGACTCCTTTTAATGCATGGTTTTTTCCTTTGGAGTCTTTTATACGCCGGTTCTGTTAGTGTATGATTCGAAGGCGGTTAGAATTTGACAATGATGGCCTTTGCCTGTATTTTTCCAAGGCATTGGTGAATTGAATTTTAAAAATCAGGATGTCATGAAACAAAAAAGCTGTATGGATATTATCCGGTCCGCGGTTCGAAACAGCCCCCACCCGGGGCTTCCCGATGATGACCTCTTGGAACCCACCGGTGTTATGGCCCTGTTCACGATGACCGGGGAGATCCGGCTCATGTTTATCCAGAAGGCCGATAAAAAAGGATATCCCTGGGCCAACCAGATGGCCTTTCCAGGAGGGCACAGGGATGAAACGGACAGGTCCACGCGGGATACGGCTTTAAGGGAACTCGCCGAAGAAATGGGCATCCTGCCGGAGAACGTGGAGGTCATCGGGTCCCTCGGCCATTTCCAGACCATTAACAGCAAGGACATTGAAGCCTTTATCGGCGTCTGGAACCAAAAGGATACCATCCGCCTTGATCCGGCCGAAATTGCCAGGGTATTTCATATTCCGCTGAAATACCTGGTGGATCTTCACAGAGAAAAAGGGTTTGATCACAGCCTGCCCAATGTCATGCAACTCACCTACCCTTATGAAGATGTCATGATCTGGGGAGTAACGGCCAAAATCCTATATCATCTCATTGAAATTATCTTAAAGGGCGCCTAGTTGTTTTTTGAGCGGTGTCTGAGCCTTAAGGCGATCTTCAGCACCAGAAACAGGCTGAAAAAGGAAAGAAGGGTGGGAAACCAGACATATTCCTGAAATTCCCCTGTGCCGGACCCGACAATAATCCCGGCCATTGCAAAGATAAAGACAAAGATCATCAGGACCATAACGGTCCAGCAGGCAAAATTGGAATCATACCAGGAAGTGATGGGTTTTCTGAAAAAAGGATTTTGATCCAGTTGCATTGATATCTCCAAATTATTTCCAGCAGCCACAATATATAGATTTTTTTTCTTGACAAGCAACAATATGTTGACTAAATATGATCCTGCAGTCTAACTTCATTTATCATCAACCGTTATACAAAGCTTAGAGACGATACGTTAATTTCTATCAGATTTCAAGGGGTGAATACATGTTTGACCAAATCAGGAAACGGGACGGAAGAATAGCGGATTTCGATTCATCAAAAATAACCCGTGCGATTCAGAAAGCGGGTGAGGCCACCGATGAATTCAATGAAAAAGAAGCCCGGAAAATGACCATGAAGGTGATTTCCATGGCAAGGGACCTGCGCCTGGCCGCCATCCCGGAAGTTGAAGAAATCCAGGACATTGTGGAACGAGTGCTTCTGGATTCCCCGTTTTACAAGACTGCCAAAGCTTATATTATTTACCGGGAACAGCACAACCAGATCCGGAAAATTGCCATCAAGGAGAATGTGGGGCTCATGGAATCCTATATCCGGAGGATGGATTGGAAAGTCAAGGAAAACAGCAATATGAGCTATTCCCTCCAGGGACTGAACAATTATATCTCCTCTGATGTTACGGCTGAATACTGGCTCAACAAGATTTATCCGCCGACCGTCCGGGAGGCCCATTATTCCGGGGACCTTCATCTCCATGACCTAAGCCTCCTATCGGTTTACTGTGTGGGCTGGGACCTCCAGGACCTGTTGCTGGAAGGGTTCAAAGGCGTGGCCGGGAAAGTGGAATCCTCTCCTCCCAAACATTTCCGAAGCGCCCTAGGACAGATCGTGAATTTTTTCTATACCCTCCAGGGGGAGGCTGCCGGAGCCCAGGCTATGTCCAATTTCGATACCCTGCTGGCCCCCTTTATCTGGAAAGATGCCTTAAATTATAAAGAGGTCAAACAGGCTCTCCAGGAATTTGTCTTTAATATCAATATCCCCACCCGGGTCGGGTTCCAGACCCCGTTTACCAATATCACCATGGACCTGACGGTGCCTTCCACGCTGAAGAATTCACCTGTTATTATCGGCGGGGAATATGGAAACCAGACCTATGCGGATTTCCAGGCGGAAATGGACATCCTGAACGCCGCCTTTGCCGAAGTCATGATGGAAGGCGACGCCAAGGGCCGGGTCTTTACCTTCCCCATCCCCACATACAATATTACCCGGGATTTTGACTGGACCAACCCCAACCTTGAAAATATCTGGAAAATGACCGGGAAATACGGGATTCCCTATTTTTCAAATTTTGTGAATTCCGATATGGACCCAGAGGATGCAAGGTCCATGTGCTGCCGGTTACGCCTGGACAACCGGGAACTCAGAAAACGGGGCGGCGGTCTCTTTGGCGCCAATC
>Ga0208968_1000493_pt1 | contig 25950 bp, 25 predicted proteins | sample RifOxyA3_FD_184031 | JGI IMG/M metagenome (GOLD analysis project Ga0208968, IMG submission 184031) | Groundwater microbial communities from Rifle, Colorado - Rifle Oxygen_injection A3 (SPAdes) | ecosystem: Environmental > Aquatic > Deep subsurface > Groundwater | place: Rifle, Colorado, United...
CTCGCTGAACTTGCCTTGGTTCAAACGGATTATTCATCCTCCCAAGCGCTACCGAGTGATTCGGCTAAATCTTGCTCGGGGAAACCTCCTTGTCTCCTTGATGATGACTCATTGCCAGGTTAACCATTAGCCATCCTCTGCTTCAAACAATAACGTTTTTCCGGCCAGAGCACAGCCGTTTTCTCCTTCTGAATGAGGCCGTGTCCTTCAGTATATAATTCAACAGTTTTTTCCCCGAAAGATGTTTGGTTTCCTCCCAGGACTTCTCCTTCATCTTCCAAGTCTCAATAAGTGCTTTGTCATCTTTCATGATACACCTCATAGGGAGTAAGCAGATATAATGTCTTTGGATGACCCTTGTCAGCGTTGAAAAGGTTAATTTGTATCTGCTTGTTGATATTGGCCATATGCTTATAGTTCCACGACATTAAAACATCAAATCCAAAGATGGTGCAGATTGCAATGTGCAACGCGTCATTCCTTTTGGATTTCGGGATAAGACCGGCTTTAAGGTATCCATTTGCCAATTCTTCAATTTCTTCAAAGCGGCTTCTCATATCCAGATATTTAAAGGGAAATTGTTTCAAAGTTCCAAGCAAAAAATCTTTTCGCAGGGGATCGGGCGTTCTATTGACCTCGAAAACCAATATATCAGAATAGTAAACATCATATTTGTTAATGTGGTTCTTTAAGAAATCGAGTGTCGCATCCTGCTTTTCCGGAGCATCATCTGCAGAGATGAAATTTACGACACTCGTATCGAGATATATCTTCAGCTTTCTCATGTTATACTTGCGACTATCATTCTAAATATAATTAAAATAGCCGCGTTATCTAGGATAAATAAAATTCCCCACGAACCAGATGCCGGATTACTGGAATAGCCCTACCAAAGAGGTGCCAAGGGCACTTATTCGCGCCAGAAAAACATGTCAGTTTCTTCTTTTTAAGTCGCGGGTGTCTTGCTCAACAAGAATTATTTTCTTGCTTTATGCGAATTGGCATTGTTATTTATTCTGCTGGTCCAAATGATATTGAGAGGAGATAAAAATGAAGTTTTGCTGGACAACCATTCAAGTAAAGAACATGGAACAATCCCTTGGGTTTTACAAGGACCTTCTCGGCCTTCAGGAAAACAGACGCATGAAACCCAACCCTGACATGGAACTCGTCTTTCTCGGTGCCGGAGACACACAGGTAGAGCTGATTTATAACGCGAAAAACCAGGACATCTCATTCGGCAAGGACATTTCTCTGGGCTTTGAGGTGCAATCCCTCGAACAGGTCACCGAAGTCCTGAAAAAGGAAAACATCCCCATCCACTCCGGCCCGTTTCAGCCCAATCCTACAGTACGGTTTTTGTACGTTCTCGATCCGAACGGAGTAAAAATCCAGTTTATCGAAAACTTGAAATAATATGTGGGAGCCGCCCTTGCTGGTCTCCTACCCTGATAAAAAAGTCAGAGTGATTGTGCAATATCAATGGTATTATGACAAAAATGTCGTATAAAACAATAGATTCGCTATATTAATCAAAGGTTTACGGCATGGCGAGCTTCTTGCATATTATTTGAAATAGTAGCCACCGGAAAAATGACACAAAATGAATAAATTAATGTTTAAAAAAGCATCTTTCTTAATTCTTGTTTTCGCCTCTTTTATATTTTCTTATCCTTATCAGCTTATTTGCACAATTAACGATTCCTCGAGCGGACAACCTCTGGATTCGGTGCAAGCCTGCATAAGGTATTTTTTCATGCCAACAGACATGGCGAGCTTTGACACATTATTGGCACTAGCACGAACCAATAATCTTGGAAAATGCACGGTGACAGTACAAAGATGTTTTCCCGACAACATGTATGGCGAGTATGGAAATCCAAGAGTTGAATTCTACAAACCTGGGTTTATTTCAAAGATTTATTCTCCTGGCTATAATTATCCTGACAGCGTAACAATCGATTCAATTAATTTTAACATGCAACGCCTTGACACTAACAACTTGTGCACTTTATCTGGGAATATCCAAAACCGGGACGCGACAAATCTCACCAATGGGGTTGTCTTTGCGATTGCCTCCCTTCAAATTCCGACCAACATGGTTGTTTTAGCCAATTTTTACAATGGCACAGTGGACAGCGCCGGGGCCATTAATCTAACTGCGCCGTGCGGTATTTTTTACACCTTTGAATTTTCATTCTCTCACTCTGATCCAAATAGCTACGGGTATGTTTACAATAGTCAATTCGTATTGGCCCGCGACACGGTTGTCAGCTTCTTTCAAGAATCACCTTGGACAATAGAAGCAACACGCAGTCCAGTCCGTGATACCCTATTATTCACCTGTTCGCCGAATCCATTTAACCCGGCAACAAAACTGTCCTTTTTCTCTCCAATACTCCAGCGATATACGATTGACTTTTTTAACTGCAACGGCAAACGCATTCAATCATTGTCACAGCGAACATGCTTTGCCGGTCTAAACAACTTAGAATGGCCGACGGATAATATTCCAAGCGGAATGTATTATATACGGCTATCCTTTCAATCAAATTATAAGACAATTCGGGGCACTGTGCTTAAATAGGGCAATCAATTGTGTGAGGTAATCATATGATCAAGCTACCGTTTCTAATTGTATGTATGCTTTTCGTAGGCACCTCCTACCCTTCCAATTATTTCCCCCTGAACCTTGGCAGCCAATGGGACTATTCGTATGAACACTACTGGTTTTCATGCAATTGTCCGGAACTTGATTGCCACAAGACTGATTTTGGTGCCTATACGCGAAAAGTTATCGTCCACACGTCCGATTCAATAACCATTGAAAACATCACACTACTGGACAGCGCGTACCGTTTTATATACACTTCGAACGGAGATCCAGTCTCGTACACGTGGACGCGCATAGATGATACGGTGAGGTATACACCGGCGCTGGTTGAAACAACGTACAGTGTCTATAAGGATTCTGCCAATATGTATTATTGCAAAGTATTTGGATTGGGTGATATTAATGAAATACCGCATACACTCTCGATTGGAGATTCCTTTAGCAATCGGGACTGGACCACCTATCATGTATTCGGGTCCGAAGATTATACAGTTTCAAACAGGACCGTTCCAACAGTCCGTATTTTCTGGTATTATTACACTACCCTGGACAGCGCGGAAACATATCAATTAGGCGACAATATCGGCCTTACTCTTTTTTCATTAAACGGCAGATATCCATTGGAAAACGGGATTCCGGAGGATGGGAATCACTATGATCTGAGACTGATTAATTACAGCACGCCAGACAGTAACGCTATTCAAAGCAGCCACGTGAACATAGGCACAGAATGTTCCATTCAGGCAGCGCCGAATCCGTTCAACCCAAGCACTACCATTTCTTATTCAACCGGCAATCAGGCAAAGGGTACTATTGCGATATTTTCTTCGAATGGCCGGCTTGTGGATTCAAAGCAGATTACTGGAAAAGGGACATTTGTCTGGAGTGCCGGGGACAATCCCAGCGGCGTTTATATCTGCAACCTGAAAGCTAATAAAAAGATGCTTTCGACCAAGCTGATTTTCCTGAGATAAATTATCAGCAACTCTGGGGCAAACACACAAGAACTTCTCCCTGACCAATTCTGATCAACTTTTCGCTTGCAATAACGTACGCAATAACGTACATTTATTGTTGGAGGCATTTTTATGACAACAATAAGTGCGACCGCGGCACGAAAAGAATTATACCATCTTCTCGACGAAGCTAACGAATCTCACACGCCTATTTTAATCGAAGGCAAACGAGGCGGCGCAGTGCTCATTGCCGAAGAGGACTGGGCTGCCATTGAGGAAACCCTGCATCTTTCTTCCATTCCCGGCATGAAGGAGTCAATCAAGAAGGGCATGGCAGAACCATTATCAAAGTGCAGTAAGACACTCAAATGGTAGTGTGGTCCCTCTTTTTTACCAAGCAGGCCCAAAAAGACGCAAAAAAACTTTCCTCCACAGGGCTTCGTCCCAAAGCTGAAATCCTTTTAGCGATCTTAAAGCGTAATCCTTTTCTAAACCCGCCGCCCTATGAAAAACTTGTCGGTGATCTCACAGGCGCATATTCACGAAGGATCAACATTCAGCACCGTATTGTGTATCAGGTGTTTGAAAAGGAAAAGGCCGTTAAAATTATCAGGATGTTCACTCACTACGATTAAAAGCGTCTGGATAAATTAATTAGTATCTGTTCAAAATTCGTTGAATCCGGGCACTGAGCGAAGTCGAAGTGCCCGCATGCCCAGATAAACGCTCGTTTCGACTCCGCTCAACGAGCGTTTATGCCGATTTTGAACAGAAACTAATTAGTCAGGCATTGTCTCGCGGTATTCTCTTACGCAGTTACATCAATAGGCGAGTACGATTCGTAGCTGGAATGGGTGGAATAAAAAGCCGCTATCTCGTCATAATACTTCTTCACCGCCTCATAATCATATCCCTTTCCATCCGCCATCTGGGTCTGATACGCAGGCAATGCTGGTTCTGTTGCTGTCTCATCCGCGGCTGATTCATCAGTTGCTGCAGAAGCGTCAGTGGTGTCCTCAGAGGTTGCCGCAGCCTCCTTCTCAAGCGCCGCTTTCTCCGCCTTCAGGTCCTCGAGCTGCTTGGCCAGACTGGTCGCATCCTCTTCCTCTGCCACTGCCATTTTATCATAATATGCTTTAGCCACTGATCCTGAAATGGCCTTGAAGTCGTAGATCTTATACATTAAATCAGCGCTAATGCCATACGATGAAGTAACACTGCCAATAGACCCTATAAGTCCTTGCATTCTATTGCGATAGTTAGACGATAGCGCAAGAGCGTATTCAGTCTTTGAATCAAGTTGTGATACTTCCATGGCAATATCCTTTGCTATTAAAGAATATCGGAATCCTAAAGGAAAATCTTAAGGGAAATTTAAAGAAAAACCAGGGGACCTAAAGGCCCAGTTTTTCCTTGAGCGCCTGGGGTGTGAAAGGCTTTACCATGTAATCGTTTGCGCCAGATTTGATGGCTTCAATGACCTTTGTCTTTTCAGATTCTGAGGTGCACATGATGATTTTGACGTTTTTGTATTTATCCTCAGCGCGCACCTTTTTCAGGAAGGAAATGCCATCCATGACCGGCATGTTCCAATCGAGGAAAACAAGGTCCATGGGCATATTGGATTCAAGTATTTTATAGGCATCGGCCCCGTTCTCAGCTTCAAGAACATCGTTCAGGTTCATTTTCTGAAGCTGGGTCTTTTGAATACGCCGCATGGTCAGTGAGTCATCGACAAGCAGTATTTTCATGGCCTTTTCCTCCAAAACTATTTTGTCTTGAGCGAAATCTCAAGGGCGAAATCGCCGAATTTACTCTGGAACGGGATAAGAATGCTGGGCGCGCCGCTCGGAGCACTGAGCATATGGCCTTTGCCGATGATCACATTGGGTAAAGAGATGGACAGTTTGTATTCGGCAAGGTCCTTTTTCGCATTGCCCGCGACAATGTTCGCGAGTTCGCCAATGCCATCCGTGAGTTCAGGGCCAATCACGATAATCTTTGTGCCCACCATCTCGGAAACAACCTTGAGCGCCACCAGCTTGGGAAAACTGATGGCAACAGAGCCCTGCGCATCGCCCGACAAACCAATAATCGCGGATATATCGTACGTTGGGAAGGGTTGTTTTTTAAGACAGGGCGTAGATGCCTTTACCACGGTATTCATCATGGTCTTGAACAAGTTCATCGTTGAACTGATGAAGGGATTCACATACGAGACATTCACGCGCGGTCCTTTCTGTTAGAGTATCCCATCCAGCAACAATATAAAACCTTTAAAAGATCACAATCAATGACGAAACGTCCCGCACAGCCCAAGAAAACACTCCTTAAGATCTTGATTGGTCGCGAGGACCGTGTCTCGATAAAGGTCCGCGTTTTCCCCGTAGAAATCACCGATCCATCCGCCAGCCTCTTGTACCAGCACGCTTCCGGCGGCAATGTCCCATGGCTTGAGTCCCAGCTCATAAAAGGCCTCTGCCCTGCCTGCGGCAACATAGGCAAGATCGAGCGCGGCCGCCCCTTCCCTCCGCTGATCGCCCGCTGTTTTTTGGATGGAACCGAAAAGCTCGGTAAAGGGCCCAATATCGTCTGTTTTCCTGAAAGGCGAGCCAAAAAGAACCAAAGCGTCGCGTGCGTCAGCGACCGTGGAGGTGAACATCCGGCGGCCGTTTACATAAGCGCCGCCCCCGGCCTGCGCGGTAAATAATTCAATCTGCATGACATCGTGAACAATACCAAACAAAGGCTTTGCGCCCTGGTACACGCCAATGGAAACCGCGAACCGCGGATGCCCCCTGAGAAAATTAGTGGTCCCGTCAAGAGGGTCGATGATCCATCTGACATCCCCTGTGCCCTGGATTCCCTCGGTCTCTTCCGTCTGCAGCGCATGGCCGGGAAAAGCCTCCCTGATTACCGAAACAATGGCCGCCTCGGCCTCGCGATCGACAAAAGATACAAAATCATTTATTCCCTTGGTCTCGATGTCGCTTTCATCGACCTTTCCAAAATGGCCGCGGATAATGGCCGCGGCCTTTGCCGCCGCGGCAATGGCTGTCCGGGCAATCATGCGAGTTTTGCCGCGACAATACGGATTTCGCGCTGGTGGACCAGGTTTGTGCGCTCAATCCAGAAATCAATGATACGCGCCGTGCCGGGGTTTTCCAGGTTGCTGTTCCGGAGTTCCGCGAATCGCTCAAGTATGGGAATGGACTCCCGTTGCCGGTTGAGCATGAACGAGAGCACTTCGAGAAAGTAATAGGATTGGCAGACTCTACCAAGGTCTGGGTGGGGATTTTTGATCGCCTCGCTGAACCCGTCATACGCGGCCGCAAGGAGCTCATGGTCTTTTTCAGCCTGGGGCATAAAATGGTAGGCCAGAAAATGGCTGAGTCCATTTTCAAAGAACCTGTTGATGGACCGGTCGAACGAAACAGATCCCAGGCAATCCATGCTCAGCCGGTACAGGTATTCGAGGGTGTGGTCAGTACGCGTGTCCTGGTCGTTGTTAATGGCTGTTGGGTCTATTTCCGCCTTTTGAAGCAAGGTCCTTCGCCGGTTGGTTGTGCGCATGATAAGGTTCTTGATGTCGCCGTTGAACAGAGATGGCAGGCGATGTTCACCGGCAATCACGGTGAAATCACTGTAATAAAACGAGTTCATCAGGCAGTCATTGCATATAATAGGGCCTATCCGGTAGAGTTCGATCTCAGCGCCCGTTGCCTGGTCTTTGCACCGAGGCAGTACCTCGTCGCCTGTCCAAAAATACTCCACGCGATCGCGGTTAACCACTTGGCCGGGAAAGTCCCCGTTTGCGCATACAGGGCATTCCAGGGAAACCGTAAGAAAACCGCTGGTGTTCGAATTCTGGAACGCGCGGGAAAGCGCCTCCTCAAAACTCTCGAAAACCGGGATTTCAGCAAGCTGGGCCTGCAGGTCCGCGCACCGCTGCCGGTCCGGTGCATACACAATGCAACGGCCGCCCTTCTTTTCCAAAGAGACGGTAAAATTGTGGATGCTCTTGATACCAGCATGGTTGAGTGACGGCACAGATGAGAGATCGAGAAACACATCGCCCTTGGCAACCAGGGGAGTAAAAAACATCCTCAGTTTCACCAGGTCCTTCTGATCAAGGGGAAAATCAGGCTTCACGATGCTATAGCTGCCTATTTTGTCCTGCTGCATTGATTTACACCCGGTAGATTGTTATTTTAAAACCAAAATATATAGTTCCCAGCGCAAATTACTACGCCACCAGAACTTATAAAAATATATATTATTTGGTCTCTATGCACACCAGAATTGCCGAAAACATCATCCTTTTCTTCAAAGCGACCTCAGTGCGCTATCAAGCCTTCTGCCGCGATTCAGAGATCAAGAAAGCCTATGGTATTTCATTTTCCGAGCATCCCCTCCTCATTATTCCCAGTATCGTGTTGAACAACCCGGTCCGCGCCATTCTGATTCCCGGCGCTATCGTGATCTCTTTTGCCGTTTTCACGCTGCTGAGGGTCTGGGACCCCCCGGTGCACATACGCGCCCACGCCAAGCCCATGGCAATGGCCGCGGCCAAACGTCCCGGAGACAGGATCGCAACAGCGCCGAAAAAACCCGAGTCCCTTCCGCCATCAAAGACCTTCATTTATTCCCTGCTTGCCGACAAAAGCAAGAAAAAACTGACCTTGTTCAAGTTCTACACTGACGGCAGCGTGCGGTATGTCAAAAAATACAACATCGCCATAGGTGAAAATTGGGGGCGCAAGGAAAAACGGGGCGATCTCAAGACGCCCGAAGGCTTCTATTGGCTCATTGACGTTATGGAAGACGAGGTGCTGCCCCCCATCTACGGCATCCGCGCCTTTGTGACAAATTACCCCAACGAACAGGACCGGACCGAACACCGGAACGGCGTGGGCATCTGGATCCACGGGTGTGAAAAAGGCAAGAGCCCGGACAAAACAAAGGGGTGCCTCGAACTGGGCAACGACGATTTGGCCGAGGTCTCCAAGTTCATCACCATCGGGACACCTATTTTCATCGCCGAATCAATCGCCTCCCCCGACGATTCTATAAAAAAATATTTCAACTGGAACGACATCTTTAAGCAGCGCGCCTATATCTACGAACTGAACGAACGCAGCGCGGATTTCGCGCAGAGCTTTGTCGAAGACTGGAGCCAGGCGTGGCAGTCAAAGGACATTGAGAAATACTCATCCATGTATAGCGATGACTTCTCGCAGGACGGCATGGACTTCAAGGAATGGAAGGAATACAAGCGTTCCATCTTCGCAAAGGCGGGCGCCATTGCCGTTCGCGTGTCAAACATCAAACTGCAAAAAATGTTTGACGATTCCGCGTACGTGCGCTTTATCCAGGACTACGAATCGGAAACATACCGGTCGAGTAACGCAAAGACCATCAAACTGGTCAGGAGCAACGACGACTGGAAAATCCAGAGAGAAACGATCGAAACCCAGTAACGCAGGGAGAATCCATGGCCGAGCAGAACGACGCCGCGGGCAGAATTGACGAGCCCATGCGGACAGACCAGCCGGAACTAAACGACCTTTTCGACCGCCTGGCCCAGAGGCGTAACGACATAGAATCGTCCATCAAACTTGCCGACCAGCGCCTCTCCGAAATCCACGCGGCGAACAAGCGTACTGAGGCCCTGCGCGATGAAATCCAGTCGCTCAGAAACCAGACCGTTTCATTTCTCGCCCAGTCGGAAGAAGTGATGAAAAATTCCGGCGACATCGGGCAATACCAGGAAAAAGCCACCAGTCTCGAAACATTACTCGGCACGCTGGAAGGACGCATAGAAAAGGCCTATGCCAAAAGCGTGGAGATCGAAGGCCTTGAGAAACGGCTGACCGAACTTGCGGGAAACATTGACCCCAATGCCGAACGCTTCAAGGGCGACATGAAAACCATAATCGACCTCGACCAAAAAATCACCGCGGTTGGAAACGTCCTGGAAAAGTTCACCAGCGCACAGACCCGCCTCCAGACGCAGATTACCGAAGCCGGGGCCAAACTGCAGGAGGTGCAGGCCCTTTCCGGCACGCTGAACGAGACCGTTGAACGTTTCAGGTCCGAGCGCGAAGGATACCAACTCACCAAGCAGAAGGTGGACAGTCTCAACCTCCTCGCCGAGCATGTGACCACCAAGGTAAAAAACCTGGAACGTCAGCGTAACATTGTCGAGCGGGTGAACCAGCAGGGAGCGCGCCTCAACATCATGATGCTCGACATGGAATCCAACATCAAGGACCTCTCTGAACAGATGAAGACCATTAAACGGACCGAGGACAAAATCGGCCAGCTCGAGGGCATGCTCGACCGCACCAGCACGAATATCGAGGAAATCCGCAACTTCGAGCGGCTCATCAAGACCACGTCCGAAAAAATAAACACCATGGAGACGCTTGCCCGGGAAATGGACAAAAAGCTCAGCGCGTTCAACAAGAACCGGGAGATCATCGATACGGCGTCGGAAAAAGCGCACGAGGTCTACACCATGACCAAGAACGCGGACGCTCTTATGAATACCGTGTCCAAGCAGATCAAATGGATGCAGGACTCGGTGGAACGCGTCGCGGGGTACGAAAAGGCCGTGGAAATAGTGCGCGTGAAAATCGACGAGGTGCAGAACGAATGGAGCGTGGTGGACACGCTTGAGGAACGCATCGGCAGGCTCAACACCAAGATCGGCGACATGGAGAGCGTCATCAAGACACTGTCGCACGAGCAGGACGAAATCCGGACCTTCACCTCGAAAATCGAGGAGTTCAAGATCATCATCAACGATATCGCGGCGAAAATCGAAGGCCTCTACCAGCACCGCAATACCATCATTGAAATCGAAAAACAACTCGCCACTTTCAACACAGTCATTACCGCGGTCAACAGCCACATCGACGAAATATCGATCAAAGAGAACAGCATCAAGGATGTTTCCAACCGCCTGAACAAACTCGACGCGGTTTCCGTTGCGGCAGCGGAACGGGCCGATGCGGTGGCCAAAAAGGTCACCTTTGTCGACGAGGTCGAACACAAGATCAAGAACATGGGCGGCCTGGTCACGGAAATCGACGAACGGATATCGCTGCAGCTGCAGCGCAAGGCAATGATAGACAAAACCGAGAAGCGCCTGGACCAGCTGAATTTCCTTTTCGAGGACATTTCGCTCAAGATCCAGAACCTGAACACCGAGGACGAGCACATTCTGCGCATTTCCTCGAAACTCGACCATCTCAACGGCACCAGCGCTGAACTCGATGGAAAGATCAACGCTGTTTCCTCGGAAATGCAGCGGCTCATGGACGAAGAAAACCGTATTACCAAGATTGGCAACGAGATCCGCCAGCTTTTTGATAACGCTGAGAGCATCATCGGCAATTTCCGCTCAGACACCAACACTATTGTAAGCCAGATCGAAGTTACCAAAAAGGAGTTCCACGCCCTTACCAGCGACATCAACATCAAGATGGAGGGCATCGGCAAAAACAAGGAGATCATCGCCGAGGCGGAGAAGGAGATGCGGAAATCGTTCGGATTGGTGGAAAAACTCGAGCAGAGCATCGAATCGCTCAAGCGGAAAAAAACCGTCATTGAGAGCGTGGAAGCCAAGGTCGACAAACTCAAGGCCACACTCACCGACTTCGAGAGCAGACTCGATAAAATCGCCAACAGCCGGAGCGAAATGGAAGCGATCCAGAAGGAAATCAGCGGCCTCTACAAAATCATGGAAAAGGCCAAGACCGAGATCGAGACCATTTCGCGCAAGGAACGCGACATCAAAAAGGTCGAGGAGAAAGTCAACGCCCTGGTCGACCTTATGCAGACGGTGAACGAGCGCATGATCGAAATCTCCCAAAAGGAAAATACCATAAAAAAAGCCGAGACCCAGATCGAGAACCTCAACCTGCTGGTTGAAGACATCAAGGTCGAGATCAAAAACCTTTCGTTCGAGGAAGAGCTCATTCGCCGCGCCAACGAAAACGCCGCCCAGCTTACCTTCCTGCTGAACGAGGCTGAAGCGAAGATCATTGAACTTAAAAAGGCCGGAAACCGGTAAGCGGCCGGCGCCATCATGTCGGGTATCGGTGAAATCGGATTTCTGCACTCGAGCGAACTTTTTTTAAAAAATCTCGAGAAGAAAAACCCCGAGGCTGACCTCGCTCTGGTCAAAAAAGCACTCACCTACAGCTACAACGCCCACCGCAACCAGTTCCGAAAGTCGGGCGGCCCTTTCCAGACCCACGCCATCGAGGTGGCGCGCATCCTCACCGACCAAAAAATGGACGCGAACACCGTGTGCGCGGGCCTTCTCCACGATGTCATCGAAAACACGGAAATCACCTACGAGGATATCAAAAAGGAATTCAACGAAACCGTGGCCAATCTTGTGGATGGCGTCACAAACATCAGCAATATCCCCTTTAAGAGCACTGAAGAGCTGCAGATCGAGACCTACCGGAAAATGCTCATCTCCACGGCAAAGGACATCAGGGTCATCATCATCAAGTTCGCCGACCGCCTCCACAATCTGCGCACGTTGAAATACCTGGACAAGGCAAAAATCCGGCAGATAGCGCAGGAAAGCATGAACGTCTATGTGCCGCTCGCGCACCGGATGGGCATGGCGCGCATCAGGTGGGAAATGGAGGACCTTTCCTTTAAATACCTCTACCCCGCCGACTATGATTTTCTGCTCACAAAATTCGCCGACACCAGGGCCCAACGCGACCAATCCATTCTCGAGATACGTACTATTATCTCCGGCCTGCTCCAGAAGCATGGAATCGAAGGCACAATTCTGGGCAGGTCGAAACATCTTTTTTCCATATTCAAGAAAATCCAGTCGGGCAAAATATTCGAGGAAATCTACGACCTTTTTGCCATCCGCATCGTTGTGCGCGACGTCATCGACTGCTACAAGGTGCTGGGTATCATCCATTCCATCTGGATACCGGTCCAAAACCGGTTCAAGGACTACATCGCAACGCCCAAAAGCAACAAGTACCAGTCCCTGCACACGGCGGTCATTGGCCCCAAAGGGCGAATGCTCGAAATCCAGATCCGCACCGAGGAAATGAATCAGATCGCCGAAGCGGGTATTGCCGCGCATTGGATCTACAAGGAAAACAAGGAGGCGCAGCACAGCTCAAACGCCAAAAGCTGGATCAAGGAACTGGCCGACCTTCCCAAGGACCTGGCAAACCACGACGAATTCATGGATTTTTTCAAGGTTGATCTCTTCCAATCGGAAATATTCGTCTTTACCCCAAAAGGGGACCTTGTCCAGCTGCCCAAGGGGTCCACAATCCTCGATTTCGCCTTTTCCGTGCATTCAGACATGGGACTCCAGTGTATCGCGGGGAAGATAAACGGCAAGGCCTATCCTATAAACACAGTGCTGCGCAGCGGATCAACGGTCGAGATCATCAAGGCGTCATTCCAGACACCTACCGCCGAGTGGCTGAACTGGGTCACCACCATCAAGGCAAAACGCGACATTCGGCATTGGCTCAAACAGAAAAGCCATGCGCACAAAGCCACGCTGGGAAAAGAGCTGTTCGAACGCGAACTCCTTAAGATCGGCGCCACCGGCGACCATACCGAAAAACTCTACGCGCTCTTTCCTCATTTCAAGATCGAGGACATCAACGAACTCTACTTTGCCATTGGCAACGGCGACATCCCCGCACTGCTCATCATCGACCGCATATACCCGCAGAAACAGGTCTTGAAAAATTCCGGAAAATCATTCTTCAGGAAGCTTATCGCGTCGCCTAAAAAATCTCCGGCGCAGGCCGGTCTTGCCATCAAGGCGCCCGACAGCACAACCATCCATTTTGGAAAATGCTGCCAGCCCCTGCCGGGCGATAAAATATCCGGCTATCTGGTCAAGGACCGCGGGGTCGAGATCCACCGCACCACCTGTACCCATGGCATGATGCTTATGGGAAAAGAAGAGAACAAAATAGAGGTCAGTTGGGACCCGCAAAACGAATTCCTCTACCGTCTCCGCCTCCAGGTGATCGCGCGCAACAGCATGACCAGCGTCTCTGACATCACGCGCGGGCTGGCTACCGCTGAAGCGAACATTATACACGCCCATATAAAGCGCAAGGGCGCCCTCACCTTTCAGACGTATCAGATTGAGCTGAGCAATCGCCACCATTTGAATAAAATTTTCCGTGAGCTGCGGGCCATTAAGGGGGTAAAAAAGATGTCACGTGAAAATATTTTTGAAGAGGAATTCGATGCTTAATCCGCGGCAATCAGAGCAGGACGACCTTCCCACGGCCAACCGCGCCTATAATCTGCGAATGCGCGACATCTATTTCGGCAAGGCGTGCCGTATTCTTTCCCGGCTAGGAAAAGGATTGCACAAGGCGCTCCTCAAGCCCGACCTTTCCACCCTCGGGAATGTCTGCAACGCGCTTGATATCGCCCTTGATTTCGCCCGTCAGGCTGTCGCCGGACAGGTACAGGCAAAAAAGAAGGACGAAACCCTCTCCCGGCAGCCTCCCCTGCTGCTCAGAGAGGAAGTGCTCTATCTCCATCTGCTGGAAGAGCTGGCCAGCTCCGGGCGTTTCCTTAAAACCCGCTTCAACACCATCGTTGAACTGGGCAAGTACCGCGATGGCATCTCCGCCCTTCCCCTGGACCAGGAGGTCGTCAAAGGATATATAACCCAGATCATGTATTTCCTGGACGAAAACAGAAAGGCCGAGGAGGAGGAAATCCGCGCGATCATCACATTAATATTGAAACGCATGCACCTCATCAACCATATTCAATCTATTACCAGGAAGGCCAATGGCTGAAGCACTGTTCCTCGATGCTTTGCGTTCCGCTGCGGACACCGCACGCTCGCTGCTTTGTGTGGGTCTTGATTTTGACCCGGAAAAGACCCCGGAAGCCTATCGCAACGACCCCTTCGCCTACAATAAGCTGATCATTGACGCAACCAGCCACTGTGTCTGCGCCTACAAACCCAACAGCGCTTTTTACGAGGCCCTGGGCATACAGGGCATGGAGGCGCTCAAGGCCACTATTGACTACATTCCAGACCATATTCCGGTGATTCTCGACGCCAAACGGGGCGATATCGGCAACACGAGCAAAAAATACGCCCGCATGGCCTTCACCTATCTGGGCGCTGACGCCATTACCGTGTCGCCTTATATGGGGTCCGATTCAGTGACGCCCTTTCTCGAATTCCCTGGCAAAGGCGTGTTTGTGCTCTGCCTTACCTCAAACCCGGGCGCAAGCGACTTCCAGAGGACGATTGTCAATGGCATACCTCTGTATCTGCATGTGGCGGACAAATGCGGGCAATGGGCGCAATCAAAAAACAACACCGTGGGCCTGGTGGTGGGCGCCACGAACAATGAGATAGAGGAAATCCGGGCACGCTCCTCCCTGCCCTTCCTGGTCCCAGGCGTTGGCGCCCAGGGCGGTGACCTTGAAAAAGCCGTACGTCAGGGGAACATGGGCGGCATAGCCATCATCAATTCTTCGCGCGGCATCATCTACCCAAAGGGGAAGGACACCACTGCCGCGGACATAACGGCTGAAGCAGAAAAAATACGGGCGGCAATACAAACGGTAACCAGTGCATTATAGAAATCCGGAATATACTATTTCTCAGGAGGAAAGCATGAACGGCAGCGCATTGAAGATATTTTCAGGAAACGCCAATATTCCGCTGGCCAGGGAGATATGCGACAAAGCGGGCATCACCCTTGGCCACATGGACACCATCAAGTTCTCGAACGAGAACATCAAGGTCACAGTCAGGGAAAGCGTTCGCGGGGCTGATATCTTCGTGGTGCAGCCCTCGTGTTCGCCGGTCAATGAAGGCGTTATGGAGCTGTTGATCATCATCGACGCGTTAAAACACGCATCAGCCGGGAGGATCACCGCGGTCTGCCCCTATTTTCCCTATGTCCGGTCCGATAAAAAAGACGAGCCCCGCATTTCCATAACAGCGCGGCTCATGGCCGATCTGCTCGAGACCGCGGGCGCGGACCGTGTTTTGACCATGAATCTCCATTCGTCCCAGGTACAGGGTTTTTTCCGCATCAACTGCGACCACCTTTCCGCGGGCAACATCCTCATCGATTATATCAAGGAAACAGTGAAACTGGAAAACACCGTGGTTGTGGCCGCTGACGCGGGTTCAGCCAAACGCGCGGTCAGGTACGCGGAGCGTATGCAGCTTCCCCTGGCCATTCTTGAAAAGCGGCGCGTAGACGACAGCGAGACCGCGAAAGTGTTTAACGTGATCGGCGAGGTAAAGGGCATGAACGTGCTCATCTTTGACGACGAAATTTCAACCGCAGGGACCATGTGCGAGGTGATTGCCGCGCTCACTAAAATCGGCGTGGGCGACATCAGGATCGCCGCTGTCCACGGCGTTCTCTGCGGACCAGCCGCTGAACGGCTGAAAAACGCCCCGGTCAAAGAGATCATCGTGACAAACACGGTCTTCATTCCCCCGGAGAAGATGCTGCCAAACATGACGGTCCTCTCGGTGGCCGAACCATTGGCCGAAGCCATCCGTCGCATCCACAACCATGAATCTGTAGGCGAAATCTTCAAGCTGCGCCATTAGAATTGGCCCGCCATTCCGCTATAGTTTCTCCACATATATCACATACATCTTTCCGGTAGCGGCCCCGGGCAACACTACCCGGTCAGAATAAAAATACCGGGTCCGCGCGTTGTATGTCTCCATCGCTCCCTGATAGCCGCAATACTCCAACGTTGCGGCGTTCTTCTGCCATTGCGCAAAAGCCGGGGCAAAATTATCAGAGAAAAGCGTAACCTTTACCGGACAACCGGTATGAAACTCAAGGACCGCATCGCCGGACTTTATTTTATCATTAAAAGGCGTCATAATGAAAAAACCATTACTAAAACCCTCCGGCAGGGTCTTGACCGTATACGTACGATCTGAAAAGATCGTATCCGTGGCATGTAACGTCGTAAGCACCATGTACCCTTGCCGGTTAAAACCAGATATTTCAAATTTTCCTGGCATGGCGAGTACAGTCGAACGTGAACCATCCTCTAACGTGTTCTTAAGAAATGTACCGTCTGTAATCGGGGCATTGATGGTCAGCGTGACCTCTTTCAGAGGGACCTTTTTATGGTACAGCATGGCCGTTTTCCCGTCATCGAGAAGCTCAACTTTTACCGCGGGTTTCTTATCAATCAGATAATCCTCTCTCTTGCCAAGCGAGGCCTTGTCAACGGGTTTGCTGAAAACAAACGAACTGCGGGTTTCGTCAATGCGGAACGCATGGGTAATCACCGGCCTGATACTGTCATAACGGGTAGTGATGATCAGAGAATCCTTTAAAATATATACCCTGCCATGTGACGCTGCTTTTACCGAATAGGCATAGCGGGTATGTTCGGTAAGTCCGTCAAGAAGCGGCTTCATACCGGTCAAAAACCTGTTCTCTCCCTTGGGAGAACACAGATACAGCAGCGTTGCGGCGGAAATATCGCCGTGTATCGTTAGTGTGACGCGATCAAAAGAAAGGTCCGCCTGTTCAATCGTGATACATCCCGGCTGGGAGGGTGCGATCTGGTCCGTAATGGATAAGGAATCAAGCACATTCCCCTGGTCCGGTTCAACAAAAGCGGCGCTTAAGCTGTTCTCCCCGGCATGAATACGCATATACCCTATCGTATCAATATTGATCGCCACACCATCGCCGGATTTGGACGCATAGGTCCCAGCACCACCTGTACCCACAGTGACATAGACCGTACCGGTATCATTGACAACGCCATTATAGGATGGATACATTCTTTGGTAAAAATGGCTGTGGCCCTGAAGGAACAGATCAACACGGAACGCATCAACAATGTCCTTGTACGACGCAAACCAGTCCTGTGCATCGCCGTGGCCGCCGAGAAGATTGAGACCCCGGTGAGATTGCGCAATAATCCATTTGAATTCATTGCCGGTCCGGGCATTCCATAGCGTATTAAAAAGCCACTCTTTCTGCGCAAGGGAATCATTCCTGTTTTCAGAATCGATGGTAATAATCAAACAATTGCCGGCACGTACAGCATAGTACCGTTTTCCCTTCACAGTCCCAAATACTTTATCAAAGATCGCGCCGGCAGTATCGAGATCAAGCTCATGATTTCCCACTGCCGGATACACACAGTGTTCCGGTCCCATTATGGTAAGCAATATGGCGAAAAGGTCCTCTTCCCAACTGGCCATATCAATAGCGCTCCGTGCAAAATCTCCATTATGGAGAATAAACAGGGGCTTTTCCAACTTCCTCATGGCATCGATAACCCGAAGGTGCCTGCCCTTTGTTTTAACCCTGCCGTCAGGGTTCCCGTCGCTGCGGGAATCACCATAGGCAATGAATTGTATCGGTCCCTTTATAGGCAGGGTTCTGAAAATATGCTTTCTCCCTTTATAGACATAGGAATAGGCAATATCTGGTTTAAGGTCTTCCACCCTGACTGACGTAAAGGTGTCTGCGCTGAAAAAAAGCTTTTTCGTTTTACCTTTGCCCAAATCCACTATCACGGTATCCGGAGAATTGGCATACCGTATCAGCGCTATTTCAACTGATTCTGACGTTAATGCACGCAGATACGGGCCAAAGACTTTGCTTGCAACGGCGGCCGGTATAAGAGAAGTAAACATTAGAATAGCGGTAAACAACTGTAGCATAGGATTTCTCCGGCACCTAATATAGCTAATATAAAAACCTGCGTGCCAGCGCCGTCGCTTTTTCCTTTTGCCTTGTTTTCCGGGCCCGCGATGGTTATTTTCTTGACGGGGAGGGTTCAGATGCAATCCGCGCCGGATGACGTAATTTTACACGAACCAAAAAGAGGATTATCATGATTCTAGCAAAAATTTTTGCGCTTTTCGCGCTGGCTGTCATGGTCACGGTGCTCTATGCCGCTGACCCTGGGCCGCGCAATCTTCTGTCCGGCACATTCAGCGAAGCCGCCATTGTCCAGTCCCTTCTTCCCGCGGAGAAATGGCGCCCATACCCTGTTGCGTCCGACCACCCGGCCTGGCAGGCCCTGCCCCAGAAGCTGCGGGAGGCGCAGATACAACTCGCTGAAAAAAGCCTGGACGCTGAATGGCCGACCCCAAAGGCCTCGGTCTTGCTCGATTTCGCCCGCAATGGCAACCGCACCAGGTACGAGGGAATCCATTTCAGCCGCCGTGGCAGACTTGCCGCCCAGGTCATTGCCGAATGCATGGAAGGCAAGGGCCGCTTTCTGGACGATATTGCGGATGGCATCTGGACCATATGCGAAGAAACGTACTGGGGCCTGCCTGCTCATCTTAACATGCAAAAAAAAGGGAGCGGCCTGCCCGATGCGACCGAGCCCACGGTCGACCTGTTTGCGGCCGAGACAGGCATGCTGCTCGCGTGGACCGATTACCTTCTGGGCCCGCAACTCGACTCGGTATCCTTGCTTCTGCGCGAACGCATCAGGTTCGAAACCAGCCGCCGCGTCCTTTCGCCCTGCTTTGAGCGTGATGATTTCTGGTGGATGGGGTTCGCGGACATTGGCAGGCCCGTGAACAACTGGAACCCATGGATATGTTCCAACTGGCTCACCGCTGCCCTCCTTCTCGAAAAGGACCCTGACCGTCGGACCAAAACGGTCCATAAAATACTGCTATGTCTGGACAATTTTCTCAACCCCTATCCCAGTGACGGCGGGTGCGACGAAGGACCATCGTACTGGAATGTTGCTGGCGGCGCGCTATACGACTGCCTGGACATACTGAACAGCGTCTCAGCGGGAAAAATGACCGTGTTCAACGACCCGCTCATCAAGGAGATCGGCCGGTATATCTGCAGGGTCCATGTGAGCGGCCCCTATTATATCAATTTCGCGGACGCATCAGTTCGGGCTTCGCCCGATCCGTCGACGGTATTCAGGTTCGGTACAAGCATACAGGATCCCGTAATGACCTCATTTGGCGTTCTTCTGGCAAAAAAGCACGACATGGGGAATCAGGCGGTCACAGACGGACGGGGCGTTCTGCGCCGCGTATTGCCAACGCTTTTCAGCCCCAATGCAATGACTACCGCGCCTGGCGCAGAACCTCTGCTTGCGGATGTGTGGATGCCCGGCATACAAGTCATGGCAGCGCGTTCGAAACAAGGTTCGTCCAACGGCCTCTACATTGCGGCGCAGGGCGGGCATAATGAAGAGAGCCACAACCATAACGACGTGGGTAATTTCATCGTCTATGCTGACGGCCAGCCGGTTATCATAGACATTGGCGTGGAAACATATACAAAAAAAACCTTCAGCAGCGACCGTTACTCCATCTGGACCATGCAGTCAGCATACCACAACTGCCCCACAATAAACGGCGTTATGCAGAAAAATGGCAGAGAATTTTGCGCAACTGATGTTGCGTATACAGCGACCAAAAAGAAGGCTGTGTTCAGACTTGACCTGGCAAAGGCCTATCTGCCCGAAGCGGGCGTAAAAACATGGAAACGCGAAATAACGTTTAATCGGAATAAAAATATCCTGATCGCCGACTCGTACGAACTCTCCCAGGTGCGTGACAGCACCCGGTTGACGTTAATGACCTGCCTGAAGCCGGATATCACGAAGCAAGGAGTGGTAACGCTTCTCCCTGCCGTAAAGAGCAGACCGGTCAGCATCGGATTTGACGCTAATAAACTGTCACCGCGTGTTGAAACCATTGAACTGAAGGATGCAAAGCTTGTACGCGAATGGGGAAATACGATATTTCGTATTTCTTTTACGGCAAAGCAGCTCAAAACGGCGGACAGCTATGTCATGACAATAAAACAATGATTAGGTGTGTTATCGGGCTGGAAAACGTGATGCCCTGCCCTACCCCATTCATGATAATGACCTGTTCAAAGCCGGTATCCCAAGAAACTTCCAGATATTTGACCCCCTCGATTTTATAGCAGAGGTTACGTAGCACATCCCGAACAAGTATGTGGTGAAGACGTCTCTTTAAACACACAACGTCGTTGCCAAGAGGCGATGTGCTATAATTCGACGGAGTGGTACAATCTTTGCTTTCTTCTTGGCAGGCTATGGTCGATGCAAAGGTTATGTGTCTCTATTTTCATAAGGTTATAGCTTATTCGGTGACATTCTCATGTCAGCAAAACACTTATAATGATTACCTTATTCTCAAAAATGTTCATTTGTCTGCCGAACAAGATGACTATGGGAAAGTGGTGAGGAGGAGATTTTTATGAGAATAATTCTAATTTCGACCCTGCTCATAAGCCTCCGGCTCTGCGGCCAGAGTTTTTCCAATGGTCTGTCCGCGGATCCGTCCTATTTTCCCATCGCGGTCTGGTTACAGGATGCGGAAAACATCGCCAATTATCAGGCCATCGGAATAAACATGTACGTTGGTTTGTGGAACGGGCCGACTCAAACGCAGCTCCAGGCTTTAAAAACAGCGGATATGTCGGTAATCTGCGACCAGAATTCCTACGCCCTGGCCAATCTTTCCACCTATGGCCGCGTCATCAAAGGCTGGATGCAAGGAGACGAACCCGACAACGCCCAATGGAATGAGGCCACACAAACCTATGACCCGTGCATCGATACCTCGGTTGTGCAAGCGGACTATGCGGCGTGGCGGACGCAGGATACCACGCGGCCCGTTTTCCTTAACCTGGGCCAGGGGGTCGCCTATATTTCATATATCGGTCGCGGTGCCTGTTCGGGAAACACAAGGCTGTATCCAGGCTACCTGCGGGGCTGCGACATCGTCTCTTACGACATCTATCCAGTCAACAGCGAATACGCCCAGGTGCGGGACAGCCTCTGGTATGTTCCCAAAGGCGTGGACAGCCTTCGGCGTTGGGGAAACGACACAAAGCCGGTCTGGTGCTGGATCGAATGCACGGCCATCAACGCCAATCAAAAACCGACGCCCGCCCAGGTCAAGGCGGAGGTTTGGATGGCACTTATCCATGGCGCCAGGGGATTCGGATATTTCTGCCATTCCTGGTATCCTTTTTTTGCGGAGGCCGCGTTGCTCGCGGATCCGGAAATGAAGGACAGTGTTGCGACAATCAACGTCCAGGTTCGCTCGCTCGCACCCGCACTGAATTCACCAGATGCGGTTAACGCGGTTTTCGTCGCATCATCCAATACGGCTGTGCCGGTGGATGTCCTTACCAAGATCCACGGAGATTCGCTGTATGTTTTTGCCGCAGCCATGCGCGGTGAAGCCACGAACGCTACTTTCACCCTGAATAATGGCAGTCGCGGCTCCGAGGTGGATGTCATCGGCGAATCCAGGACGCTCATCTTGTCCGGGAATTCCTTTACGGATGCCTTTGGCGGTTATGGGGTGCACCTATATCGCATCTGGAACACCTCTACGTCTGGTGAAACCATGTTAATACCAGTCCGCGAGAAGAGGACTGTCCGGTTCGAGATTTATGATGTCAGAGGGAGGCTGGTCGGCAGTATCAAAGGCCGATATGACGGCTCGGACGGATTTCCCCAATTCGCGGCAATGGAACAGAACCTGCCCAACGGGATATACCTGTGCCGAATCTCTGGAAACGGAGTGAAAGTTGCTACAATACGGGTCGTCATACGATAAACGCTCGTAACTGCGGTTATTCCAATGCCACCGCTCTGCTAATACGGAAGAAAGTCAAATATTAATCCTGTTTTTTATCTTGTTTTAACGGCCTTGAAGGATTATTTTCTTGACGAGGAGGGCGAATTCCGGTGTTGAAAAAGGAAATCCCTATCAATTTAATCTGGCTGCCACGTCTACTGATCATTGCGTACACGCTATTCATCTCACTCTTTGCGCTCGATACTATGGCCGGATCAGCACCGATGCACCAAAAGGCTGGCGGCCTTGCCATGCACCTGATCCCCTCCCTCATTCTTCTGATCACTCTGCTGGTATACTGGAAAAACCCGCTCCACAGCGGCATGGTCTTTATTGCGCTTGGCGTTGTATTTACGGTATGGTTCAACACAAACAGGGACATAGGCATCTTCTGTATGATATCGCTACCCCTGATATTAGCAGGAACGCTTTTTATCGCCTGTTTTCTCGCTTCGAGGAAAAAAGCCTCTGGCAATCGTTTATCGGGGTGATTCGATGCTGATATTGTCCCCTGTACCGGCCTTCACAATCCTCGGGGTAAGCAGGATCACCGTCTCAACGTCCTTGACTTCGTCCCGGGTCGATGAAAAAATCCGTCCCAGAAATGGAATCGCACCAAAAAACGGCAGCCGTTTTTGAACGCGTGATTTTTTCTTGGAAATGAGCCCTGCAAGCGCCAGCATCTCATCAGCGTTCATCTTGACCTGGGTATGGACCTCCTTGCGGCTGAGCGCGGGATATTTGTCGACCGCGTTTGCCCAGTCAAGATCGCTGATTTCACACGCAATCCGCACTTCTATCTCCTTGCCGTCGGTACGCAGAAGCACGGGTGAGACGTCGAGTTTGATGCCAAACTGCTTCCAGTTTACCTCGATCTGCTCATTTGTGGCGTACGGGATGGGCACTTCCCCGCCAACAAGAAAATCTGCCTTCATGCCCGAGCGGCACACCAGTTTGGGTCTGGCCAGGACGGAACCTTTGCCTTTAGTAATAAGAAAATGCAGCTTTGCCGTAAGAGGATTGAGACGGGCAAACGTGCCAACAGCGTAGGACGGCTTGGGGAAAAGGACAGTGGGAATGCTCTTCTCCCCCACCACCACGGACGCTCCTTCATTTACCACGTTCCCGTAATTAACACCGCCGGAAAAAGAGGCTGCCGTTGTAGTCTGGCCGAACCAGTCAATGCCAAGGTCTGAGGCATCAGCCAGTGAAATTTCGATTATTTCCGCGTCTATCTGGATAAGCACATCGGACCGTGTGTCGCGCGTGAAATTCATGACCTCGGGAAAACGTTCGGCAACCATGGCCGCCCTGCGTGCTTCCTCTTCACTCGTTACCGTGCCGCCCAATTCAACTCCATTGCCTACTCGTTTGACCGAAAGCGTCTGCAAATCGGCGCAGATCCGTTTAACCTCAGCGAACAGTTCCTCGGCCTCCCGACCAATGACCGTAAGGGTCATTGCCTCTTTTCTGCCGTCACGGAAACTGATGGTGCACGAGACCACGCCCGGAGTAACACCCGTGACAATGACCTCATTGCCGCTGTTGACCAATGTCGCGCGGGCAACGCGGCCGCCGCCGGCAATGGACACCTGCAGCGCGTCCTTCACGCTCAGGCTCTTCTGCTGGCCCACGTACAATTCGATAACATCGTCCTGCTGCGCCCACAGCGCAGCGCAAAGGCATATGAGCAGAAACAGGAAATTTCTCATGCCATACCTCACTGTATTTTCGCCCACAAGCCCGTTGTACGGCTGCCATTGGGGCTGGTGACCGCGACATTAAAATAAGCATACTGCATGCCCGCGTCCCTAATGCGCACCTCGAAGTCGGTATATCCGGAAACAACATCGGGCAGGGTAATATCTGTCTCACCGAGCAATTCAGCGGACCCGGAGACGCTCATGACGATATGAGTCCCGCAGGAAAGCGGATATCCGTTGGCGTCGGCCACGTGCACCCGTACGGCCGCGCTTCCGCCCGCGGACACTGGTATGGTATCTGAGGGCGACCCGGGGTGCGACAGGGTAAGTACCGGCAAGCCTGAAATGACAAGCTCCGAAGAGGCTGAGATCTCTTGTCGCGAAGCATCGCGGGTAACAGCGGTAATCGTTATCTTACTATCAACCGGCACGTTCTCGGATATGAGGAAAAGCGCGTCCACCTGGCCCACACTGTCGCTTAATCCGCCTTCGGTGATACCGCCTCCGGTCGCGGAAAAATAGACCATGACCGGACAGGCGGGATTTCCATATGCGTCAAAGAGCAAGGCGCGCACCTGAATGCCGGTCCCGATCACCAAGGGAATGTTCACTTTTTCGGGAATAAGCGTGAAATTGCTTCCCACGGGCGGGCCGCCTGAAACAAGCAGGGGTACAATGGCGGATGAGGCGCGTATTGCCAGGTTAGCGTCGCGGTATTCGGCGTTGATCGCGCACACGCCCGCGGCAGTGCCGCTCTTGTAGACGCAGGTGACATGGCCGTTATTCGTGGTGTCGCTCAGCGTAACAAGCACGCCTCCGGAATCAGGGCCGTTTTTCTGGAATTGGATACAATAAGCGCCGTTAACCCTGGTTCCAGCGCTGTCCATCACCAGGAAGGTGATGACCGAGGTTTCGACCCCGCCTACGCCCGTGACGCTGACCCTGGAAAAAGAAATCGACTCAAGCGCGATAAGCGCGGGTTCCTTGGAGGAAAGCAACGGCACGGTATCACGCAGATCAGCCGTGTCCGGAACAACCGGCGCCGATTGGGGACCGGGCGAAAAAACGCCGTCGCACCCCAGCAGGAAAAGTCCCGCGCCGCAGGCGAATACAATGGTTTTAATCATAGACAATCCGCGGTTTGACCGGTTCCTTTTTCCGTTCTTTGACCTGGTCTTCTATTTGTTTGAGATTATTGAAATCAACCGTGGGCAGGTCCTTGACAATATCGACATCGTCGACACCGCGCAATACCAGCCGGATTTCGGCCATGCGTTCGGCAAAGGCCAGGAGTTCGGCTTCGGAAGGATTGACACGCAGCGTGACCGAGGAGTAGGCGCCGCTGTCTTTGCCATTACCCACGGCCAGAAGCGTGATATTCTGGAGCAGCGTCCTGGTGACCCGTTTCCCGTTTTCAGGAAAATTAAAAGTGGCCAGCACATCGACCCTGCTTCCGGCCGTGAGCATGGATTCCATGCCGCTGATATTGTCCACGCTGAGTGTGATGGCGCGTTCGCCGGGTTTGAGGCGCGCGGCAATACCGAAATCCCTGGCTGAAACATCAAGCATGTTCCAAAGCAGGCATTGCCCCTGCTGAAGGTTTACCAGTATCGCGCGGTTGGCAATGCTTGCCTTCTGTTTTTCGAGAACAGCTCCCTTTGGGGCAAAGGCAGCGGGCATGTCCACCGCGGCCAGGACCTGGGGTTTTAACCGTGCGCCAATATCCAGGTCGGACTTCACGGTAATGACCCGTACCTTTTCAGACAGCAATTGTTCGCGCTGCCTGTTGCTCAGGTAGATGAGCCCAACGCCCAAAAGACCCACGGCAATCGCAATGAGCGCATAGTTTCTCTTTGATGCATCCATGTCATTCCCTTCTAAGCCGGCATAGCCGGAACCAAGATTAATGAATTTATGAAAGAATAGCGTTCACTTTCCGATAAAGGGGTTATCACAGACCCAAAACGGAGGTGAACGCTATGAATGATTTCTTGAAGAAACACG
>Ga0208968_1000496_pt1 | contig 25873 bp, 14 predicted proteins | sample RifOxyA3_FD_184031 | JGI IMG/M metagenome (GOLD analysis project Ga0208968, IMG submission 184031) | Groundwater microbial communities from Rifle, Colorado - Rifle Oxygen_injection A3 (SPAdes) | ecosystem: Environmental > Aquatic > Deep subsurface > Groundwater | place: Rifle, Colorado, United...
CTTGATACTGGCGTTGTCGCGCTGATGGCCGGTGCAGTGTAATCGTACGATACGTTCGTGCTTATCACGGAAACAGCATTGTTGCCTGCACGATCCTGTCCATCAAAGGTCACGGTATACACAGCGCCGTCAACAAGCGCGGGATTGTTGGTCAGCGTGATATTGGTATGGGCGCCGTTGTTGAGCTCCGTGCCGGTCAGCGCCTGAACATGCGGCGATCCAGGATCAGCCACTCCCCCGGTCCGAGTCCACGTAATGAAACCTGAGGCGAATATTTCAGATAACGTGTACGAGACCAGATTTGTAGTACGATAGGCATCTGACGCGGGGACTGCGGCTGTGATGGTTGGGACCGTGATATCATAGGTAACCAGCGTATTCGAAATCATTGTCGCCGCATTGCCCGCAGAATCATTGCCGCTGAACCTGACCGTATATACTGTCCCGTTTACCAGCGTAGGATCATTGGTCAACGTGATATTGGTATGCGCGCCCGCAGTGAGTTCTGTCCCGGTCAGCGCCTGTATATGAGGAGAACCCGCATCAGCCACGCCTCCAGACCTGGTCCAGCGTATTTCACCTACCACGAAGTCCTCAGACAATGTATACGATACTATCGTATTGTTCGTATAAGAACTAGGGATCGGCGCAGTACCCAATATTGTCGGCACAGTAAAATCATACGTAACATTGTCCGCGACTACTGGCGTCGCAGTATTGCCGGCGCGGTCGTTCCCTTCGAAGGTCACAGAATACACAGCGCCGTCAACAAGCACCGGATTATTGGTCAACGTATAATTGTTGCGCGCTGTTGTCGCCAGTTCAGCGGTAGTCAGCGCCTGCACGTGAGGAGACCCCACATCAGGACTCCCCCCAGTCCAAGTCCAGGTAATGGATCCTGTCCCGAATATTTCTGATAACACATAGGATACCTGCGTTGTGTTGCGATAAGTGTTGTCCGCCGGCGCAGTGAACGTAATCGTGGGCGCGGTAATGTCGTACGTTACCAGAGTATTGGAGATCATTGTTGCGGCATTTCCAGCCAAATCATTGCCACTAAACCTCACCGTATATACGGTTCCGCTCACAAGGGTAGGATCGTTTACCAGTGTAATGTCGTTATGAGCTCCCGCGTCGAGTTCTGTTCCCGAAAGCGCTTGGATATGAACAGTGCCATCGGCTGTGCCGCCAGTCCTTGTCCAGCGCACCTCGCCAATTGAAAGATTTTCGGACAAGGTATACGATACACGGGTATAATTTACATAAGAACTTGGCACTGGAGCAGTGGAAGATATAACCGGTAAGGTCACGTCGTATGTCACATTGGTCTTGACCACTGAGACCGCACTGTTGCCGGCAAGATCAGCGCCATCGAATGTTACGGTATAAATTGCTCCGTCAACAAGCACCGGATTATTGGTCAGCGTGTAATTATTGCGTGCTGTTGTTGCCAATTCAGCGGTGGTCAGCGCTTGCACATGAGGAGACCCTGGGTCAGCATTTCCCCCGGTCTGCGTCCAGGTAATTGACCCTGTGCTGAATGTTTCGGACAAGACATAGGATACTTGCGCTGTTCTTCGATAGCTGTTGTCCGCTGGCACGGTAAATGTAATCGTGGGTGCTGTCACGTCGTACCACACCAGGGTATTGGAGATCATTGTGGCGGCATTTCCCGCCAAGTCGTTTCCACTGAACCTGACCGTATAGCGGGTCCCATCCACCAAGACAGGATCGTTCGTCAGTGTAATATCAGTGTGAGCTCCTGCGATGAGCTCTGCCCCACTCAGCGCCTGTATATGCGGTGAAAGAGCATCCGCCAATCCAGCGGACCTGGTCCACCGGATCTCTCCAATCGATAAATCCTCGGACAAGGTATATGATACACGCGTATGATTCATATAGGAGTTTGGCACAGGGGTTGTCGAGGATATAACCGGCAGAGTCACATCATAAAGAACATTAGTTTTAACAACCGAAACCGCATCGTTGCCAGCGCGGTCAGCGCCATCGAATGTTACGGTATAAATTGCTCCGTCAACAAGCACCGGATTATTGGTCAGCGTGTAATTATTACGTGCTGTTGTCGCCAGTTCAGCGGTGGTCAGCGCTTGCACATGAGGAGACCCTGGGTCCGCATTTCCCCCGGTCTGTGTCCAGGTAATAGAGCCTGTGCTGAATGTTTCAGACAAGACATACGACACTTGCGTTGTTCTTCGATAGCTGTTGTCCGCTGGCACAGTAAAAGTTATGGTTGGGGCAATGATGTCATACCAGACAACGGTATTTGAAACCGATGCCGCAGGGTCACCGACTGAATTCTGATAGCTTATGGTGACCGTATACCTGCTCCCATGGACCAATTGGTCATTGGGATCGCTGCTGACCAATGCGACATTCGCGTCAGCGGATAGATCGTTCCCATCCAGGGTTGTCGTATGCTGACCCATTGTTTCAAAGTTTGCATTGAAAGTAATTATATGCGGGCTATTGGGGTCTGCTGTACCGCCCGAACGCGTAAAAGTCATTTTCACGCTTCCAGCCAAAGGGGCATCGGGCAGCGTGAAGTCAATAGCCACTGTCTGGTTGTCGTAACTACTGGCTGCTGGTAATGTCAGAACAGGCGGGGTCGTAACAGCAATGGCCGGAGAAAATGAGAAAAAGAACACAAACAGAAAAAAATAGAATACAAGCGATCTATTTGTTTTCAAGCAATTCAGCCTATTATAACAATTATATAGCTTACGCATCACTTAGGTATTTTACTACATTTAATCGCATAAGTCTGTGATATATATCACATTTGACTGATCTTTTTTTTATTTATATTGCTTTTATTAAACTACAATTACTACAAATAATTGATTTTATTAACTTTATATAACACGTTATCATTGGCTTATCCTTTGTCCATTAAAATTATCAAAGATGATTTAAAAGAGTATATATTATTGTATGCAAAAACTGAGCCTTAATTTAAAAACAAATAGTTAAATAACGCGTATTTTATTTATAATCATTTTATTATGATATATTTAATAAATATTATTAAATATTTAATTTTGTGTTAATTTAATTAATATACAGGAAAAACTGGTTAGAACATGAAAAAAATTCCCAAACCTACAATAACTGCAAAAATAATTGATTCTTCAGCAAACGGCAAATAATGTACTAACGCGCAGATCTCTTCAGTTCCTGTTCGAACTGACGCTCGTAGAGGGCAGCATAGAGGCCACCTGCCTGAAGCAGCTCAGCATGGGTCCCGGTTTCGCGCACTATACCATGGTCCAAGACAATAATCCGGTCCGCACCCACAATGGTGGATAACCTGTGGGCGATCACAAAGGTAGTGCGGCCCACCAACAGGCGATCAAGCGCATCTTGAATAAGCTTTTCCGATTCGGAATCGAGCGCTGAGGTTGCTTCATCAAGTATTAATATGCGCGGGTTTTTTAAAAAGGCGCGCGCAATGGTTATGCGCTGTTTCTGTCCGCCTGAAAGAAAAGCGCCCCGCTCCCCTACATCAGTCTCAATGCCTTCCGAAAGATCTGAAATGAATTCCCACGCATTAGCGGCTTTGCACGCCTCAACGAGCTCTTCGTCGGTCGCGCCGGGCCTGCCATAGCGGATATTGTCCCTGATGGAGCCACTGAATAAAACAGGGTCCTGGAGTACCATGCCAATATGACTCCTTAAAGTTTTAAGCTGGACCTCCCTGATATCGTGGCCATCAATACGTATGGCGCCCGCCCCAACATCGTAGAAACGAGGAATAAGATTTACCAGCGTTGTTTTCCCGGATCCGCTGGGTCCTACCAAGGCAATACGCTGGCCAGGAAGAGCGGAAAAGGTAAAGTCGCGCAGCACAGGATTATCGCTGTCATAGGAAAACCCGACATGATTAAATTCAATTTTTCCCTGCGCTTCCGTAAGTTCGATCGCATTGGGTTTGTCCACAATGTCCGGCTTTTCATCCATGATCTCGAAAATCCGTTCGAGCGCGGCGATGGAATTGGCAAACACTACATTGAGCTCGGAAAAACGCTGCAGGGGAAGATAGAGAGCACCCAGGTACATGGTTGCCGCAGTAAGGGCGCCTATGCTCAGCTGGCCCTTAACTACCTGGTATCCGCCAAAAATCATGACAATGATAGGCGCAATTGAAACCAGCACGCCAGTGACCGTCATATTGATGCTCTGCAGATAGACGCTGCGCATGGTGGTGAGAAAGAGCTTCTCAGAACGCCGGTCAAAACGCTTTTCCTCGTGTTTTTCCCTGCCAAAGGCATGGATGACAAGACTGCCCGCAATGCGTTCATTCACATCGCCCGAAATATCAGCAATCTCCTTTTGCACCTTGTAGCTTGAAGCCTTGATCCTGTCGCCCAGTTTTCGGAAAAAGAGAAGATAGACCGGAAAAGTGGAAAGCGCCACAAAAGTAAGCACGACATCGATGCGAAAGAGAAAAAAAAGTACCAATACCAGGGCAAAGGCGTCCATCCAGATATTGGTGAGCGCGTTGCCCACCAGGTTCTGCGCCTGCGGAATATCGCTGATCAGACGGGACGAGATTTCTCCGGTCTTGTTGCGGTGGAAAAACGAGTTGGACATGCGTAGAATGGAGTAATAAAGGTCGCAACGAAGGTCAAAAACCGAGCGGTGGCCCGCCTTGCTGGCGAAATAATGGCGGACATAGGTCCACGGCGCATATATGAAGAGAAAAATGGCTATCAGGCCGCCACCGTAGAGCCAGAGTTCCCGGTGTTTCTGCGCCATGGTAAGGACATTATTGAGATACACATCGTCGATAAGGTGTCTTGTGACCTGAGGAACAAGCAGAGGAACGGAAAATTTGACAATACCGCCGAGAATTGCAAAAACGATATATCTGCGGTACGGTTTGACGTAGACGAGGAAACGGAAAAAAACGCTGCGTTTGTTGTTCACTGGTCCCAGGGTTTATGTATAATTAAAATAAGCGAATGAATTCGGACAAGTCAAACACAGATTTTCTCTTGTTTTCCGGGTCAGGAACGGTTATTTTCTTAACAAACAGACCACATGGGGGGCCCGCACGGACCTGATAAAAAATATGTATTCAACCATACGAAAAGGACACGGTATGCGCGTACGTAGTATCTCTCTTTTATTCTTCATGGTTTCAATCGCCGGTTCCATGGAAGTTTCCAATGTACAGACCAACGGAGGATTCAAGGCCCAATATGTGTATTTTAACAGTATATACAATCCAGGCCGGAACAATGATTTCAAACCTTTTTGCGTTGTTGTCCTGCCCCCCGAATACGAATCAGAGCCGGAATCCCGCTTTCCGGTCATTTATAATTTCCATGGCCAAACAAGCCATCCGCGTGAAGACATTTACGCAAGCGATGTGTTTGGAACAAGCGTTTGGTCATACGATCTTGCCTACATCCAATCCGTAAAAAAAAGGCCTGTCATACTTGTAAGCGCGGACGGCAACATGAACGACGGAGGCAACAGTTTCTATGAAGGCGCGAATGGATACAGCTTTGAAAATTACCTGGCAAAAGAGTTACTTGATTCCATAGACAAAAACTTCAGGACCATCCCTTCAAGAAAAGGAAGGGCGTTGTGCGGATATTCAATGGGAGGATATGGCTCAGCCCATATTGGACAGACATTCCCCAGTCTTTTTTGCTGCGCCGCCACGTATGCCGGCGCGTTTAACTGGATGGGCGTCAGAAACCATAATGTCAGGGCGCAAAATTTCCTGACTGTACCATTTATGATGAATGAATATATCGGCGCAATGCTGTGGAGCAACAATGCCGCGTTCGACACGCTGCTGACAAACGCGGGCGTGCCGCATAGGGGGTTTTTTCCATCAGGATCATTGGGCGGCCATACTTCGTGTATCCCGGGTTGTTCTGGCGCAAGGACGCAGACCATGGACTTTTATGACTCATGTTTCGCGATCGCACAAGACAATCCCGAAACGTGGAATTACCTTAGGACAAAACCATATGCGTTCCGGAATGGAACAAATGATACAATTCAGATGTTCGGCAACAGGTTCGTTATTTCGCAGTCCAGGTTCGATTCCCTGGGCCTAAGGGCAGTGGCAAACGAACATTTTGCAAGCCTGCATGTATTGTATCTTTCAATAGATTCGATAAATATGGAATTGCTTGAATGGACAAGTCCCTCATCAAACAACACAATGGAATACAACGCTCAGCTGCTCAATGAAAGCATAACGGTTAAAACCGGTTCCTTATACAACAGCGATACGCTGTATCGGGTAACAGACTCGATTTTACAAACAGGAATCAAGAACACATCCACTATGCAACCCGGTATCGATGGAAGACTGACCATTGTGTTGAATGGAGCGCACCATATACTTCAAATACGGAATTTCGATGGGTCCACGATAAACAGACCGCCTTTTGCCAATGCGGGATACGACCAAACCATAACATTGCCTGTTAATTCCTTGTTTTTACAGGGAAAAGGCGCGGATAACGATGGTACAATAAGCTTTGCCTGGAACAAAATCTCTGGCGGCAATGCCACAATCGTTTCACCAACAGACGATACTACCGAGGTAACAGGACTCAATGAAGGGGAATATGAATTTGAATTTGTTGTTACGGACGACCGCTTCTCGGTTGCTCGCGACACCGTGGTTGTCATTGTTGAACCGGAAAAACTTTTTATCGTAGATTCATTTTTTGTCATTGCTGATAATGAACTTGATGTTACCGCACCGGATGCAGCCAGAGGCGCTCGATCTTCAATGCGTTTAAAATCCGGCAATCAGGGCATTCTTATATTGGACTTTGACCTTGCCAGCCTTACCGCGACAACAATAGATTCGGGAAAGATTATCTTAAAAACAGCGACAGGCACAACCACGACAAATTATTCATATTCTGCTTCAATAATGGGGATAACAGCCCAATGGCAGGAAAGCACCTCAACGTACAACAACACCCAGACCGGCACAAACTGGCCGGGAAACAATCCTAATAATAGCTTTTCTTCCTCTGGCGTCCAAACCACCACATTCTCAGGCACAAGGGGCGATGCTGCCTCGCATGTTTTTCCTGTTTCAGGCGACGTGGTAGTGGGTTTAAAAAATGGCGTCTACCATGGTATTGTCATAAAAGAGACTGGTTCCTCATACAACAATGTTGATTTCTATACCAAGGAACAGAGCGGCGGTTATGGGGCGATTCTTGAGGTGTATACTTCGGAATTTTTGCCTTCAGGAATTTTGTCTGAAAAGAAAGATGACATATTCCTTTCCATTTGCCCAAATCCCTTTAACCCTGTTACCAATATTACCGTGAGGTCAGCCAAGGGGAAATATCCGGACATAAAAGTATCAATTTATGACTTAAATGGCAGGCTTGTTAAAACCATGGAAAAGCCATCATCGGCTAATGCTTCCCTATTAACTTTTTCCTGGGACGCTTCTAAGAATCCAAGCGGACTATATGTAGTTAAAACCTCTGTTGGAAAAAAACTCTGTTCGAAAAAAATGGTCTTGATGAAATAAAATAGAGCGCTCCATTTCTGAAGCGCTCTATCGCAATGCTTATTTAATGAGGGTAATGGCTTTCGTGAGCGCCTGTTTTCCCGCCCATGCTTTGATGATATAAATACCTGAAGGCATACCCGAGGCATTCCAGGAAACCCGGCCCTGATAAACCTGCGATGTCAGGTCCGCTACGAACCGGCCGGTAATGTCAAATATCATGATGTGCGGAAATGTTTCGCGAAATGCCCCTGCCACAACAATGGTAACATCTGGATTGAACGGATTGGGCGTTGCTGTCAATATACCGCTAAGGCTCTTTTCCGCACTTTCCGCCACCGTACTAGTACGCCACGCATTGTCCACGGAATCCACATAAGCTGAATCGAGGTATTTTGGTTTCTGCGTGCAGATAGCGCACGGCTGGGCCAAAGAGACCTTCATAACTGTGCGGTTGCCCGCGGCCGAGAAAAAAAGGTCGCCGTTGCGGTCAATGCCATTGCAACCATACCAGCCATAACTCGGATTGGGAAGGTTTGTGGCCTCTGTTATCCTGGCCCCGGTAAGCGCATTAATGGAAACAAGTCTGTTGCCCAGTGCAATGTACAGTTTATTCTGGTCCCAACGCAAGGCCAAAGAAGCCTTAAAGGAACTGGTATTTCCGGAATCAACATACGCGACAAACTGGGCAGTATCGCGCGATACAATGTACCGGAAGATCCTGTCGTCTCCTCCCTCGCTCATAATATAATAGATACTATCGCCTGTCCAGCTCTTTACAGCGGCTGTTATTGTGGTCCCGTAATTATGACGAAAACGGTCAAATGTCACGGAATCGGTCACAGGATCATAAATAAGAAACCGCTTGGTGACATTGGGACAAAGGAACCTGCCATAATTATCCTCAAGCACTACACGAGACACCTGGCCCACCTGCGACTGCGTTGCCCAGAGAAACGTGGAATCACCATTGCGGATGTCCTGTTTATACATATAGCCATACGGATATCCGATGCCGTACACAAGATTGTACTGGGTAGCGACCGCAAGATCAGTGAGTCCGCAATGCCCGGCCCCAACATTAGGGTCGCTTAAATCGCGGCCCTGGCCGGAAATAGGATCGTAGCAGTAGAAATGACCGCCCCTGAATAGGGACGGATAATTGGCAAGATCGTTATCCGTATCAAACGCTGAATGCGTGGAAAAATAAAGCTTGCCATCGAGTCCCTGCTTAATGGTTGAGTGTATTTTTCCAGGTCTGTCGAGCGCGAGCCAATTGCCCGCTGCTTGCGACACAACCTTGACGTCCATGACCTGCGTCCAGTCGTTTGTGCTGTTGTTATATCGGTACACGACCGAATTGGCGTTATCGTTGGTAAGGTGGTTGCCTAAACCCGCGTACACAGTGCCGTTCCAATCACGGCCAATGCCGCCCCAAAAGGCCGCGCCCGAGACATACATTGTCCATGTCTGCGTGGTAATAGCGCCATAGGCAATAGCAGCGCATATGAAAAAATAGGCGAAAAAGATTTTCTTCATTGATTCCCCCCCCAGAGAAAAAACGGTTTAAATCTGCTACTATTAGAAATATAACTCACCGATACTGCCAGCGCAATAAAAACATGCGATTCTCAGCCTTAACGATTAGGGTGGGTTGCCAGGGATGGGCCACCTTTCCATTTTTCGCGCTTTCCCCTATGGGTAAAGTCTGCCCTTCAAGCCTGGGCTTTTATTTTTCTGCGAGGTATGTGTGGTTGAGGGGGGCGAACACGGCATACGGAGCGGCTATGCCGAGTCGAGACGTATCTGGAAGCCGGATGTGAACAGCGCTTCGAACGCGGTTTTCGAAATGGGCGAGGTACGGATATTTTCCAACAGTAACCAAGCGATGTTTTTGATGCTGCCTATTTTTTTCCTGGTCTCTTTGGACAGTAGTGACCCTTTCTCAATCAGCTGATTGATGGTATGGGCTATTTGCAGCAGGATATAGAAGCACTTGTCGGAATTGCTGTTATGGCTGTATGCGTGTTCCAAATGATACCCCCCGTTTTTTTGGGCATTAAATCCTTGGTTTTCGATATTCCATCGTAGTCGACCTCCTTGGTTTGCGATTGGCATACATGTGCTTTTGGTTACGGATAGATTGGTCATCCAGACATATTGTTTGGACGTTTTTTCGGTTGGTTTTGTTTCCACGCAGCGGATGACATTGAAGGTGTAACCTTCATGTTCAATGTCAGTTGCGAACTCAAATTCCTGCCGGGTTTTATCCGGCAATACCCATATAACTTTGTTTTCACGCTGTACGCTGCCGCACAACGACACGAACTCTTCGTATTTCACGGGCATTGAACCTTCTTTGAAGCTGATGATATACTTCCAACGGTATTGGGCGCAGATACTCATAACCGCTTGGTTGGCGTACAAGCCGTCCATCAGCAGGCAAATCGGTAATGACGAGAAGGCCTTTTTTAATCGTGGAGCCAAACGGTAGAATGCTTTCAGTTCGCAGTCCTGTTTGGTGGTATTGGCGTCGGGGTTTTCAATGAATTCGGTATCGATGGAAAGCGCCAGCCCATTTTCGGTGACTAATTTTGCCTCCAGAACCATGTGGTAGTAGGTTACTTTACCCGTGTCCTTGCATTTTTTGGTCAGGCAATGGTCACAATGCTTATGGTCAAAAGACAGGATACCGCTGCCGTCAATGGCGATTCGATGAAACGTACCCAACAGTCGGTGCTTATCCGTGACGCGTGACCGTATCAGCTTTCGGACCATATCGGTGCGTATGGCGGCAAAATACTTGTAATCCACCCGCTCCAAAAGATTGTTCAGCGTGTCGCCATGAGAAGCATTTTCCGGCTCCGAGTCCGCCCCTGCCAAAGCATTCAAGTGGGTAACCGCCGCAGGTTCGCGCAGCAAATGGTGTATCTGCCTCCGTGAACCAAGATTAAGTGAAAACAGGAGGATACCTTCCCAGACAAGAAAGCTCAGCGGATACCGGACCATCGGCTTGTACCGGGGGTCCCGGATGCTATTGAATTGTCCGGCAAGTCCTGGAAAAAAAATGGCGAACGGTTTTGTGGAAAATGTTCATCATAGTGCTGTCTCCTATTTTCCGACTCCTTTGGCGGCCACATGATTGCGGATGATATCACGTTGGATTTCCGAGATTTCCCTGATAAGGAATCGGACTTTGGCGCATTCCTCGGACCAAACCCTCACCTCATCGACCAGGGCAACTGGGACATAGAGCGTTTTTGTCTTTGATGGTTGGCCGGGGTGGATACGAGGCGGTTTGTAGGTCAGAAAATACCCAGGGTACTTCTTCGTACCTGGCCGGGTTGCCCGGTGGATGACAACAAGGCTGCCGTCAATCAGTGCACCAATGGAATGCAGCTGCCGGAGAAGTTGGGTTCTTTTTTGTAACAGCTTCTCTAGGCGTTTTGCTTCTCGTTTCATAGGTCTCCTTTCGCTATACAGTAAAGTAGCTTAACTTATCTGTTAAATGCAAGGAAAAAATGTGTTGCGAAGAATCTTTTTTGCGTAAATGGGGGGGTAAGAACAGAAAAATCGCTAAATCCTTGGAATTTCGAAGGATTTAGCGATTGTCCGAGGGGGGGGAGTGCGAAAAATCAGCTAATCGTCAGAGCTGATAGAAAAAGCTCAAGGCAAGACAGAATTGAACGCCCAGGGTCACGGCGATATTGGCGCCCATTGCCTTGAGAAGCCGCTCGCGGCTGGCGTGGGCAAACGCTCCTTGTATCGCCGCAAAACTCACGGGCGTAAAAAGAAAACAGGCCAGCGCGGCCTTGGGCATGAATCCCAACGCAACACCCACTCCTATCCAGCCAAAGACAGCAATGGCCACACCCGCGTATAGGAAGGCGCTGCGCGACAATCCAAGCTCAATGGCAAGGGTATGCCTTCCGCCAGCAGCATCAGCCTGAACATCCGGGAATTCGTTCAAGAGCAGAAGATTGAAGGCCAAAAAACCTGAAGGCACGCTCGCATATAGGGCTGCCGGGGACGCATGGCTCTGCAGAATAAGGGATGTGCCAAAGACCGGAAGCAGGCCCAGACCCAGTCCTGCGGCCATTTCGGCAATGCCAAAACCCAGCCGCGTGAGATGGCTGGTTCCAAAAAGGACAACAATGGCCCCAAGAACAAATATCCAGAGTATTTTTAACCCGGCCATATAAACAAAATAGGCTCCTATTGGCAGCGCAAGACTGAATGCGATGACCCCAAACCATAGTACCTGGGCCGGTTTCATGACTCCGGATATGATATACCCGCTCCCGCCGCTAAAAGGCGTAGGCGTGGTCCGCTGATCAATGCCACTTTTATAGTCGAAATAATCGTTTAATACATTGGTGCTGATATGAAGCAACAAGAGCCCTGCCAGACAGAGCAAGGACCATGCGGGATGCGTGTATCCATGAAACTTGGCAATGGCCGAACCTAAAAAAACGACCGCAAAAGGGAGAAGAAGAAATTTCGGCCGTGTTTCAAAAAATAGCAGCCGGATCATTCGGCGCTTTCTATCTTTGAATCAATGTTGTAGCAGAACTGTTTTGCCATATTCAGAGCAAAATCGCTCTTTTCCGTTGTATTGATTTGCATGAACATCCGCCCTTTCCGGTACAGGATGGAATAATTAAGAAGGCGTGAATGGTCTACAATGATTTCAAGCCCCTCACCCTGGGTGATTGTTTCGGCGGAGGGCGGATATAATTCCTGGAAAATGCCCGTGGCGTTTTCCGTGCTGCCGTGGTTGAATATCTGCACATCCACATTGACCGCGCCATTGCCATAGAGCTGCTGCACGCCCTCGACAAAACCATAATCGATATATTTTTCAGCTGCCCCGTCAATGGCGTCCATGATGGTCTGATAGTCGGTCATGACCGCGGGCGATCCTTTTTTTACAAAACCGCTGATATCATTGTCCGCGGGCAGCATGTCCGCGGGATCAGATCCGGCTCCAGGATCAACGCTTTTTCTGCACCCGCCTCCCATGAAAAAATAAGAGCAGAAAACAACGGCGATAAAGACCGCGCAGTGTTTTTTCATAAAATCACCTTTACTAAAAGCGGGTCTCCCAATACATACGGCTGGCCGGCCGCGACCGAGATATGGCGCGCATCGCCTGTCGCGTCCATGGCAATGAGGGCCATGCCGGTAGCAACGCGCTGTTCGTTGATTATGCGCAGCGCTTCCACGTCCGTGGCAACAGGGTCTGTACCTATAACAAGCGTATTGGGCGCAAAAGTGGCCATTGTACTGGGACCGCCCCGATGAGCGGCAAAGATCGCATCGCCCACAATGAGCTTTACCTTAGACGCAGCAAGCGCATAGACCTCCGCAATCATGGGGCTGCATTTATCATCGTGAAGGCTGCCCGGACTACTCACAATGCCGTAAAAATTCTTAAGCGCAAAAGTGATGCCCGCCTGGTTGTGGTCTTTGAGCACCGGAACATTGATCAGATAATCGGCCTGCTGAACCATACAGCTCAGGTGCTGGTTCGTGCCTTTGATCGCATAGGTCTCCGCAGACCAGCTGTCTTGCGTGGTTACATACCTGACCTGTCCCGCTGTGTTCTGGAGCGTATAACCAGCCGCGATAATCATGCTCTCCATGCGGTCGTCGAACACAATGATGTTGTATGGAGGAAAAGTGCCATTAAGCATGCTGGTGAGACCGCTGATAATGGCATTGACAACAGCCGGATGCGTACTGAGCATTGCGCCGGCAAGGCAGTTTATCTTGACCCCGATAATGGACGTTGCCGTAAGTCCGGGAAAAAGTGATTCAAAGGCCTGGCCAATAGCGGCATGGCCCGTCATCTGACAGACAGCCGTATGGAGCATCTCTTCGACAACAGGGCCGCTGATGTTGCTGCCTGAACTTGCCAGGCTATTGGTAATGGTACATATCCAGCTCGGTACGCCACTCACGGCAAAAGCAAGCATTGACCGGTTTTCTTGGATTGCGGCCTGTACAGGGACCACATAGTAATAATACCGGACTTGGTCGTCCACCGAACCATCACGGAACGAAATGCCGGAGACCAGGCCATTGCTGTTTATTTTGACAAACCCGGTGTCAAGGTTTGTGCTGCGGTAAATATCATAGCCATCGCGTATGATTAAACTGTCAGGCGTCCAGTCGAGTCTGATCGCCCCATTATCAACTGCCGCGGTGAGGGGGAGCAAGGGTGTGCAGGTCACAGCATTTGAAAGCGCGCTCTCGTTGCCGCTGGCATCAACCGCTGAAACCTGGTATTCATGCGCCATGCCGTTTTCCAAAGCAGCGTCCCCATAGCGTGTACCTTGAATAAGTTGAGTGTTGATTGGCGTTGAAAAAAGCCGGTCGCGATAGATATTGTATCCCGCAATGGCTTTTTCTGACAGCGCGCCCGTGACATCCGTAAGATCATGCGCCTCCCATGCAAGGGTCACTCTCTCATCCCCTGCCTGCGCCGCCAAACCCGCAGGCGCGGACGGCGCGCGCACATCGGGCGAAACGCTCCGCTTGTCACACGCTGCCGCAAGGGCCGCGGCAGCCAGCCCCTGCACTGCCCGGCTGGCAAAAACACGTCTGTTCATTTTTTTCATAAGCGTCTATCAAATAAATACATTTCTAACCACCTTTAATCCACCCGATACACGGTAAAATCACGATAATACGCCTTGCCCGTATGCTCCATCTGACGCAGGCCTATTTTTCCCGCGCCAAGCACAGGACCAAAACGTGATCCGTCGTCGTCATATTCAAGCGCGATCGTTTTATTTACCGCAAGGGTAATATGGCTTCCCATTTTCAACAGTGAAATTTTCACCTCTTTGCCCGCTGGAACAGCTGAAACCAGATCATTGCCAACTGCCGCCAGATACATGCCGTAATTCTTGCGAAGGTTGCAGGTGGTCCGGCCCCACGCATAATAACTTATATGATAACAGTTGAAATCACCGTGGTGATACTCCTTGAAATCGCCTGTGCGCGGTTTAAGACCGCCAGTCAGAATATCCTGGCCCTTTTTGCCCTTTGCGCAGAAAAAAACAATGGCAAGCCCTTGGTCAACAGTATGGGTAAACTTCCATTCAGCGAGAAAGTCAGAGGGCATGTCGGTTTTGTTCCAGAGCACCTGATGACTGCCATTCTCCGCGGCCATAACAAGCTTTTTACCGGCAATTTCGCAAACTCCTCCTCCTTCCAACACCCAATCTGAAAGGTCGCCCTCATGTGCCAGCGAACATGAATACACTGTGGCGAGTTTCAGGTTCTTGGTTGAAAAAAGCTTTGTCTTTGCTGGACGCGCTTCTGAGGTTATACTCGCCAATCCATTGATTTTATTTATTTTGGCAATTTCAACTAAAGAAACGTCTCTATTGTAAATTCGGACCTCCTTCAGGTCAATATCGCTCGAATTACCAAGCGCATATTCCCGTCCTGCCGTAGTGGCGCCAAAAAGACCCGGCAGCTGCCAATCCTCTACTCCATTGGCCATGCTGTTGAAGAAAAACTCAAACTGCGTTTGCGCGGAACCGTCCCATCTGAAACCAGCGCAATAGAGCGCGCCTTTTTTCAGGTGCGTGAGCGATCCGGTAATGGCGTGCTGCTGGCTGCCAAAGAGCTTAAACCTCAACTGGACGCACCCCCCGAGTTCCGCCAGATCAAGCGAAAGGCCGCCCCAGGTAAAAAGCCCGTGTTCAATGGGTGCGTTCCCTTCCAACACAGGCTGGAACTCACGCCGGGGCGAAAAGAGCGCCATGACCAACCCTTTTTGCGACACAGAATCAACAGCCAGAAAGCCGCCCTGTTGTTGCGGTGTAAAGACAAAATCAGTTTGTTCCATTGAAAACCCCATACTGAAGAGTAATCCAAGAAAAACAAGCATTTTCATGCTGTATTCGCCTCTTTAAAAAACAGCCGTGGCCTTGAATTCAGCCATATCGTATTTCAGCAGCCGCTCATCGAACAGATATGTCAGATTAAGAAGCAATCTGACAAAAACATTCCTGCCCGCCTTGAGTGAAATATCCAGCTTGTTCTCGATAGACTGCCGATAGGTGCTAAAATCGAACAACCTGCCGTCATACAACGCAGGGCCAATACGTTCCTGCACACGGAATTCGCGGACAAAACGCTGCGTTCGACAGTCAAGAAGCAGCGATGATGACGCATTGTCGCGCGCATAGCTGCTGTCCGTAGATCTGCCAAAGGCTACCTGCAGTTCTGTGCGGAAATTACCGGACCAGCGTTCAGTCCACTTATCCCTGAATTGGCGCTTATTCGCGCTGTTCCAACCGGTTGAATCAAAAACATCGTCACTGGTGAAGTCGTATTCAAGGAGCAGTTTGGTCTTTCTCTCCCTGAAATAAACTTCAAAATCATTGGTGTTTTTAAGCCCCCGGCCTGTCTGCGCGCCAAAGGCGTTCTTGCGTGAAATGTCGGTCCTGCTTAAAAACCTGATGTCCTGCCCAAAATAGAGCGACGGATTCAACGACCAGGTGTAATCGAAATCGTCCGTGACCTGGGAATCGGCGGATGCGCTGCGCACCAAGGAGTCGGCGGACTGGCGGTTGTAGCCTATGTTCAACTGAAACGGGTTAAAAACCGGCAGCCACACACCCGGAACCAGCAGCGCATTGCCGTTGAACCGGAACTCGTCGAGTATGCTGGTGGTATCGTCGGTTTCCCTCTGTTCAGCCTGTTCCAATTTCAACTTGCCATACAGGGTAACACCGGGGACAAACTCCTGGGAAAAAAGGATGAACTCCGGCCCCCATCGTTCCCCTTCACGCTCCCAGAGATCGCCGCGGTTCCGTTCGGCAAAACGGTACACTTGTTTGGTCTCGAGAAGGACCTTTTGGTGGGGCGCAAGCCGCAGCCGCATGAAAAGATTGTGGTTCCGGTCCTGCTCCAGGTCCACGGCGGCGCCGGTATGCAGGGAATCGCTGATCATGTCCAGATCGTAGGAGGCATTGAGCCAGATCCGGTTCATGCCCAGGCTTTTCAGCAAGGCCTGCGACACGTCCCATTCACTCTCTACGCGGGCATTCAATCTATCCGTAACCAGAGAGTCATTGTGAAGCGCGTCCAAGTTCCGGATATTTTGGCGCATGCCGCCCAGCTTGAGCGAGGGTTTTCCCGCGGGCGAAACCAGGTATTCGGCATACTCCTTTTCCTCAGTTCCATATTCACCTGCCACACGGCTGAAACCAGCGGTAAACGGCATGTCACTCCTGATGTCATAGACCGCCTCGGCCGAAGCCTGGTTCTTTGTCCTGCCGAAGATGGAATTACGATTGAGTACGCTTTCATAATTGGGCGTGAAACCCGTTGCCTCAGCTTCTACGCGCAGGTCGTGGTACACCGTATTCATGCGCAGGTGCGCGGCATTTCCCTGCTTTACCGCAAGAATGGAATCCTGGTAGCTCCCGGAAATTTCCGGATATGCCCTGAAAATCTTTGAGTTGTCACTGGATTTGAATTCTATCTCGCCGTTCACATTGCCCGCCCAAACCCGGTTCTTTGCAATGGCACCGCCCGTGGCGCTGGGTTCGTTTTCTCCCCGGTAAACACCTGTCGCGCCCATTGCCAGGTGATCGTTGATTGCCACAACCTCTTCACCCGAGATATATTCACCCGTGTTTTCAGTCAGGGAGGGTTCGTATTCAAAGGTGATCTCAATGCGCGAATCAGGATTCACCCTGCTCTCGTCCTGAAAGGTAAGCATGCCCATGGTCCGTTCAATGCTGTATTCCTTGGGGTCCATGAGATCGCCGTCCACTCTAAGCTCAACGCTTTCGATAATGATATTCTGGTATTTCAGTTCGTAAAAATTGTCTTTTCTATACGGGACCAGGACCCGCACATACCGGGTTTTGTGATACCCTCCATAGAAACTGGAAGTGGTCCGATGCCGCTTTTTTTCCCCAATGGCCTGCCCAAACTGCGTGCGAACACCCGCGCCCTCAATGTAGGTGGGATCAATAAGCTCGCTGAAAAAATAATCGGTCTTCTGGTTTTCGAGCCATCCCGCGCGTCGTATGTTGTCGTCCCTGTTTCCCCGGTATTCCATGCCATATTTGAGGTCGCCGCGCGGGTCTGTATTGTCATACGCTCCTCTCATTGTCCGCTCGTTTCCCAGATCGCCGTTCAGGTTCAATTGGGCCTTGGTCCACCAGTACATAAAGTCCTTGAACCGCGGCATTCCCGCGCTATCGAGCCGTGTTCCGGTAATATATTCCATGACGCTCTTGTCAACGGGTGAGGGAAATTCAGCTTTGCTCTTCATTTTAAAATAGCCGCGGCCAATGAGATTCAGCCGCTGTCCGGAGGGCGCTGTTGCGCCAAGACCGTTCTCGTCGGACGATACTTTCCATGTGCGCGCACCCTGCCGCCCGCCACCGGCATTGGCCAGTTCCTTGCTAAACCAGAGGTCTTCGGTTGTCCGGTAGACGCTGAACACGTTCTGGTTCCAGCAGATGGCCGACCTGCCAAAGGCGAGGATGCGTTCCTGCGATTCAGCGCCAAGGCCATCCATGGCAGTGTACAGCACCCATTGCCGCGCATCATCGTTGTATTGGTACACACCCTGGTCTGTGGTAAACCAAAAAAGCGTTCCTGATGTTGCGCAATCGGCCACGCGCTGTTTTTCGAGAGGCGTGTTGGCTGAAAAGCGCTCCCAGGCCTCATTAGCGCCGTTAAACCTGCAGACCCCCTGGGAGGTAACTACCCAGATATAGGACGCGTCGCAGAAAAAGGCGGTCACCGCCGTATCGAGCAGGCCATCTTTGGTCCCATACGAGTTCCACATCTTCATTTTGTCGCTGTAGCGTGAAAACCCCTTGCTGGTAAGGGCCCAAAGATACCCTTTGAAATAAAATAGACGGTACACATCGCTGGCAATAAGCCCGTTTTGTTCAGTGAAAAATTCCCATTTCTCGTACTGTTTATAGAACCGCTGGACGCCGTTTGCGGTTGCCACCCACAAGTTGTCCTGATCAGAATAGAGGTCGCGTACTTCAGTGGCGGAAAAATCGCCAATAGACACCCACTGTTCAACCAGCTTGTCCATGCGCGCACAGCCGCGTTTGCCAGCGGCATACACATAATCAAGGTCAGCCCGGATGCTCACCACGGTATCAAAGGGCAGCCCGTTCGCGGACGTATACTCTTTCCAGTCAAGATACCGGAGGTCCGCGTAGGCAACGCCGCGGTTGGTCGCGGTCCAGAGCATGTCTTCGTCCAAATACAGGTCGTTCAGCGGTTCGTTTCCCACCACGCTCCAGAGCTCATTGTCAGTCTGGTATTTATACAGGCCGCCATCGGTCCCTACCCAGACATTGGCTCCCTGCAAGGCCGAAAGTTGGCGCGGCGGAGGGTCAAAAGCCGCCACGGATGATGTCAGCCGTATTAATAGCAGTAGAACGAAGATTAATTTCAAGAAACCCACTTCCCCTAACCCCCTCTCCCTTTGCGGGGAGATGGGTTCATAAGTAGCGTCGCAAACTTTCACGCAATACAGCGGGTTCCCAGATTTTCATTGCTGAACGGGTGGAACCCGCGGCCAGTGTATTTTCCATGTGCGCAGTGGCCTCGGTGTTAATCAGGGTTTCGATAACATGTCCTTCCGCAATGCGATCGACCCCCTGTTTGACCGCGGCCTGATGCACGTACTGAAGGTCCTGCATGACCCGGCGGATGGTTTTTAGCCGCAAAGACGCGATTGGACCTTTTACGCCAAAACGCATGCCGTGATATATGATGGCAAGCACATCGGCCTCGTCAAACGCACTGTTGCCTGACACGGAATTCCACGGCAGAAAACCCTCGCCATGCCACGCATAGTGGCGCATGATATTGGCGTAGGTGTTGGTGTCAGGCTCGTTGAGCGGATTGCCTTCCCCGTATTTCCAGAACCGTTCGTTGAAAAGTAGCGAGCGTTTGCGGTACCACCATCCGTTATCAAGCCCGTTTTTTGCGCTGGCTACATTGACATCAAGGATGCCACCGTCAAAATGATGGTACTGCGACTGCCACGACACGTCGATCCTGAAAAGGAAGTTTTTACCCTTCCCCCCCAGTTCACGTTTCACCTCATTGAGCATGGAGCCGAAAAAACGGAGCGCACGCCAATCGCTGTAATAGAAAGGTTCGTCAAGCAGCCACCACGAGGAGACATCCTTGCCTTCACGGTGAGGCGAGCCGCGCCAATAGTATTTGTTGTTGAAAAAATAAAAAACAATGACATCGGTCCACCCCTTTTCCTCGAAGTGGAGGATGAATTCCCTGATGATATTCTTGACCCCCTGCCTATATACGGGGTCGATGTCCTCCTCAATACGGGTTTCTTTTGTCCGGTGCTCGTGCATAACCGTAAGATATTCCTGCCGCTCGTTCACATTGACCTTGTAATATTTTTTAAAAGACAGGGGCCAATTCTCGAAAAAGGGCAGATAAAACTGTTTTATCCGTAAAGTCCTGTTGCATCCTGAAAAAGCGCTGCCGCTCAGAAGGGGGCCGTATTTGCGGTCAAAAGGCGACCAATCCTTCACCCTGATGGAGGCGCCTTCGCCCTCGAGAAGAGGCGCCGCGTCAGCGCAAATTTCTCCAAACGCGTTGTACGCGAGAATATCAAGGTCGGCCCGGTGGTCGTGGGCCATCCGGTAGAAGTTGAAGTCCGTGCCCATCTCTTCCTCGGACGCGGCCGCCCGGGGCTGCCGTCCCAAGCCGAACCTTATCGAGGGTGAATTGTAATGGTTCATCTCAAAAATAAAATCCGCGCTGTCGTCGAGTCTGAAGTTCTGCACTTCGAGTTTGACCGGTATCCAGCCCACGACCACGCCTGAGCAATGCACGGCCAATGAAAAATCGTAGGTGGTTGCCCCGTATTCAGCCAGTTGGATTTCGATATATACCGCCTGGAAGCGCTGGCCAGGCACCCGGTTGTCAGTTGAAGGAAAGACAAAATGGGACGGAGAAATAGGAACCAAGGCGTCGGGATAGTACCGCGTTTTGTCCTTGTGATACCATACCCGGAAGCACTGGATGGGAGGAATAGATTCGCCAAAAGGGATAATTGAAAAATGCCCGCCCTTTTCCGATTCAAAGACAAGCTGGAAGCCCACAGCCTCGTTCAGACCCGTGCGCAAGGTGATGCGCTTGTTCCGTACCAGAGTGTTCGCATGGGTCTTTGCCAGCCCCTCATTGGTGTACAACGCGCCGGAGCGCGGGTCAATTTTATGAAATTCATCAAAAGCATGCACCTTCAATCCCTTGGCGGCCAGGACCAGGGGGCGTTCCTTGGAGACTGGATTAACTTTAGTGAGTTTGAGCCGTTTGCGGGCCGGGCTTGTTTCAATCGATGCCAAGACAGGACCGCTGCTTCCATGCAGATTACAACCGCTTACTTCAACAGCATAGAGGGTCGCGGGCGCGCAATCGTACAGAATTGCCTCGTAACACCCTTCACGATCGTCCCAAATAGGCGTAAGATACCGGTCAACACGCTTTCCGTTCAACATAATATCGAACCGGGTAAATATCCCGCTTTTTTTACATTGCCATGAAAGTTTGATGCCGCGCTTTTCAAGGCTGATTCCCGGATGGTGCATAACCTCAAGGCTGGAAATCTCCGGCAGCTGTCCTGTTCCCGCGTCCTCATATTCGATTTCAAGACAAGGTCCCTTGCCCTGTTCACGGGTTGTCCTTGAATGGAGCCATTTGGGTTTGCTGAAATAGTTCCATCCCCTGCGGTGGGTAAATACGTCAGCGCGGGTGTCGTACAGAAGCAGGCCGAAATTCTCACCATACACAAGCGAGTAGAGCATGACCGGATCGAGCACAATCTCCTGCCTGTCGCCCGCGGTCAGGGGCACGGCAAGCTGGTGTCTGCTATTCTGGTTGCCCAAAGAAAATTCATGGAAGGTACCGTTCTCAGGCCACCGTATGCCCTTTGCGCACGTCCACATACTTACACCGTCGATCTTTATGGATTTGTGGCCAGTGCCAGTGCCTTCGGTCCAGTTATGGCTGATTGTACCCACATCCCATTCGCGTACTGGATTATGGATCCAATGGACAATGAGCGTTGCTTTTTTTATGCGCTTTCCTCTGAGCTCTGAAAGATCGAATCCCAGTATGGGCACGATAAATGCGCCGTCGCTCCGCAGTTCTGGCGCCGCGCCTGAGTTGTACTGTTCGGTCGTGTGATATTCATACGGCTTCATGGTCATCTTGCTGCTTACGTACACATTGGCGTTGATATAGGCGTCCTTTACGGCAATAAATTTTCCGACCATGTTTTTCCCCTTTGAATTAAACTTCTATGCCTGTATATGCGTTAAGATCAATCGTAAAGTGTGGGCAGGTATTCGGGCACTTCTTTTGCAACCCATGGAAGCCCATGCATGTTCATCCGTTCCATGAAAGGATCGGGATCGAACTGTTCCATATTAAATACACCCTTGCCGCGCCACGCGTTGGTCAACATCATGATTGCGCCAATCATTGCGGGAACGCCCGTGGTATATGATACTGCCTGGGCCATGACCTCCTTGTAGCATTCGGCATGGTCGCAGACATTGTAGATATGCAGCCGTTTCTTCTGCCCGTTTTTCTCCCCTTCAAAAAAACAGCCGATGTTTGTTTTTCCAGTATAGCTGATGCCAAGGCTTGCAGGGTCGGGCAACACGGCTTTAAGAAACTGGAGCGGGACTATCTTCTTTCCCTCGTACATAACAGGATCAATCCGGGTCATGCCAACATTTTGCAACACATTGAGATAATTGATATATGCATCGGAAAAAGTCATCCAGAAGCGGATACGTTTTAGTCCCTTGATATGTTTTACCAAAGACTCAAGCTCTTCATGATACATGAGATAACTCTTTCTGGGACCTATTTCAGGATAGTCAAACATCATGTGCACTGAAAGCGGGGCTGTTTCGACCCACTGCCCCTTTTCCCAGTATTTGCCGCGCTGGGTTATCTCCCGGATATTGATCTCCGGATTGAAATTGGTCGCAAACGCATGGCCATGGCTTCCCGCGTTGCAATCAATGATGTCAATTGCGTGAATTTCGTCGAAATAGTGCTTTTGCGCATAGGCGGAAAAAACATTCGTTGCTCCTGGGTCAAACCCGCTGCCTAAAAGGGCCATTATGCCTTTGCTTTTAAACCGCTCATGATAATCCCACTGCCATTTATAGCAAAATTTCGCCTCGTCCGGTGGCTCGTAATTGGCTGTATCCAGATAATTTACCCCGGTCTGCAGGCATGCCTCCATAATAGTCAGGTCCTGGAAAGGCAGAGCAACATTGATAACCAAATCAGGCTTGCATTTATTAATAAGCGCTACCACCTGTTCGATTTTATCAGCATCAACATGGGCTATCTGGATAGAACGAGTTAACTGTTTTTGAATACGCTCGCAACGGCTAAGGGTCCTGGAGGCTAAAATGATCTCGGAAAAAATTTCAGGTACTTGTGCGCACTTGTGGACAACAACTCCCCCAACTCCGCCAGCCCCAATAATCAGTACTTTGGCCATATATTCCTTATTCCTGGCTATGCATTTCACTCTTAAAATACAAAATTTCCAGGCTATTCTTGTATCTTTTTCTAGTTACGAGTTTAAACCTATTAAGTTAATGGGTTTAAATAATATTGTATTGATATTACACAATACTTATATTATATAAAACTGTATGAGGTAGAAAAACCTTAACCTACAAAGGAGAGTTTTGTATGACAAAAAGAACGGGACTCTGTATTCTGGCAGGCATGGTCATGCTGATTGCCACATCGAGCTTTGGACAAAGCAATGCCCGGACCGCGGCAGTTGGCTCACCAGGGGTCGATGGAAGAAACCTCATTGACGATGTTTCGGACGTCTTTTATTTCCCCTCTGAAGTCGCGGCATCAACGGACATGGCCCAGGGAGTGGCAAATAATTATGTGTATGCATCGAAAAGCTTTCTCGATGTTATGAGCTTTGGGTTTCTGCTGAATAAAACCAACTACACATCACTATCCGGTTTTTTCGGTGCAAACGGCTACACTGGTGCTATAGCCGGTGCTGCAGGATATGATTATGAAGTGGGCGCTACTGGCCAGCCAGTAGCCCCGAATTATGGCAGTTTTGATATAGCCCCCATTAATGCCCCTCCGGGCGTTGCCCACGCTCTTCTCGGCATGCGTCTTGGCGATGTTGTCAAACTCGGTCTCGATCTTAGCTACGAAGCCTCAAACGCAAGCGTCGATTCTTCCGGCGTATCTATTGTAGGAGTACCTCCTGCAGCAACCTCTACTACCGAGAGAGGCGTTGGCTCGTCATCACTCTCCGCCCTTGGTGTAAATGCCGGCATCCAACTGGATGTCTCTAAACTAAAAATCAAGGCCGGCCTGGGATATGTTAATCTGGGATATAGCGCAACCATGGAACACTCTGGTACCCAGGTAGCTCCAGCTCCAACACCCGTTGTAACGTATGTGACTGAAAAATCAGAAATGAATGCGACAAAAGGTAGTTATATCCCCCTTTCAGTAAAAGCAAGCATAGACATGGGCTCAAACGTTCCCACCTTTGGCGCTGATTTTATTATGAGCGGGTATCAGTTCGAAGCAACTTTTGATGATGGCGATCCTGCAACAACCCCCAACCAGACCTACAAATCGAGCGATGTTGCAACCACTGCTTTTGGCATTGGCATTGGCGATGAGTTCAAAGCAACAGATGCCACCAAATTCATTGCCAGCGTAGCGTTTGCCCAATCCTCAACGGTTTCCACACCTGTTACCGTTTCCGAAGCCGTTCGTGAGGTAACCACAACAACCACGACCCTTCCCTATTTCAGTCTCGGTATTGAACACATAGAGAAGAGCGTGTGGAAATTCGACCAGATCGCCCTGCGTGCTGGCGGCAGCAAATCCATTGGCTGGTCAAGCAGGACCGAAACTGGCGGCACTGCGACATCGGAACAGTCCAACCCCCAGACTGGTGTAAACTGGGCCTGGCAGACCGGTATTGGACTTACCATGGGCCATTTTGACCTTGGTATGACAGTCCTCACTCAGAATTGGAACGGTGTTTATTTCCTGACAGGCACCGGCCCTGCGGGCGCCAATGTAACCCTGACCTATAATTTCGGCAGCGGTTCATCGTCACCTTCTTCAAGCAGCGGGCCCGTGGGAACAACACCGGCGATGTATTGATTTGATTAATTGATCAACAGACGAGGGGTCTGCAGGGGTGAAAACAACCCCTGCAGACCCCTCGGTTTTTTAGGCATGCGATTATGGATGAATGATACCTCTGCGAATAAAACACATTCGGGGATTTTAATGTACGGGCGTCATTCGGCAATTGGCTTCCTCTATAGATGAATGACGCCCCTGCAATGAATCGCAATGCATTTTCCCCATCATTTTCCGTACGGGCGTCATTCGGCAATTGGCTTCCTCTATGGATGAATGACGCCCCTGCATCCACCCCTATTAAATTTACATTGTATTCCACGGCAATCTGCCTGCCTCTGATATCTCATCTGCTGTAAAATTTGGGGAAATGGGGTTATGCCTGTCACGTTCCCATCGTTCCAGATTCTTTTCAATATACCTGGTGATCCGTGAATATTCTTTCTGGTTCCTGATGATATGGTCCCAAAAATCACGTTGCCAATCAAAATCGCGGAATTTGGTATCAAACCGTATCATGCGTTTGGTGATCATTTTATATCCCTGCAATATGGCACCAATTGACCCGGATTCACAATGGTTTGGTATGGTGTGTTGATTGGATGCAGGGGCGTCATTCTGCAATTGGCTGCCTCTATCGATGAATGACGCCCCTGCATCCGATTGCAATGAATTTTTCCTATCGATAAACGATGATTTCGGGTCCCTGATTATCGTAATGATCCCATGCATGTGATTATGCACAAATTCAAACGCGCCCAACGTTACATGGGGATGGCGTTCGGGTATTTCTTTCCAGAATTTTTTCGCAAAATACAGCGTGCTTTTATCATTGAAAAATTCAACTTTGCCCTGGGTGCACATTGTAATAAAATACGATGCTGGCGTCCGGTAATCCCAATCCCGCAATCGATGGGATTGCCGGTGAAATTTTAAATTGGATGCCATATCATGGGATTATTTTTTGCCCGTATTGCATGCGATAAATTCATCAATATACGCGGGCATTTTATCTGTACGGGCGTCATTCGGCAATTGGCTTCCTCTATCGATGAATGACGCCCCTGCAATGAATCGCAATGCATTTTCCCCATCATTTTCCGTACGGGCGTCATTCGGCAATTGGCTTCCTCT
>Ga0208968_1000515_pt1 | contig 25398 bp, 23 predicted proteins | sample RifOxyA3_FD_184031 | JGI IMG/M metagenome (GOLD analysis project Ga0208968, IMG submission 184031) | Groundwater microbial communities from Rifle, Colorado - Rifle Oxygen_injection A3 (SPAdes) | ecosystem: Environmental > Aquatic > Deep subsurface > Groundwater | place: Rifle, Colorado, United...
CGGCGGGGATACTCTGGCCGCCTCCCTGGCCGTGGATATGAAAAATCAGCCCGTCGGCGCTCTCCTGGTGGACCTGGGCACCAACGGTGAACTCGTTCTTAAGAGTGAAGACCGGCTTTTTGCCACTTCCTGCGCCACGGGCCCGGCATTTGAAGGGGCCTCCCTATCCTGCGGCATGCAGGCCGGTCCCGGGGCAATCAATGCCGTCACCATTGATGATCATCAGAAGGTTACGGCGGTTTCACTGATCCACCCGAACAAGGCCCCGGAAATAAAACCGGCCGGGATCTGCGGCGCCGGTGTCCTGAATATCGTGGCCCAATTGTGCGATAAACGGATCATTGCCCCGGACGGGCGGTTTAATTCCGGCGGGGATCAATATGTCCTGGTCCCGGAAAATCCGGCTGGCGGACAACTGCCGGTTTATATCAGTCAGAAGGATATCCGTTCGGTGCAACTGGGAAAATCCGCCCTGATCAGTGGTATTGAATTCCTCTTGAAAAGGGCCGGGCTCAAGGCCCCGGAAAAAATCATCATTGCCGGTGCATTCGGCTCCCACCTGGACCCGTCGGACCTGATCCGGCTGGGCATGATACCAAAAACCGACCCCGGAAAAATCGAAACCGCCGGCAATGCCGCCGGGTCAGGAGCGGTCATGGCCCTTTGCGACCCCGGCTATATGAACCGGGCCGCCCGGATGGCCGGGCATATCGAGGTTGTGGATCTTGCCCTTGATATTCAATTTCAGGAGGTGTTTGTCGGGAACCTCGGCTTTCCGGAGGTTCATCCGCTGGCAGCAAGTTGAATTTAAGCTTTGCATACTGATAAGAACAGTGATATGAAATTTTTTATTCAGGATAATGGGGTATCTTTATTGGATATTATTAATTTTATCATGTTATCCAGTTAGATACAAAATTCTGAGTGATACGGAACCACACAGTAACTTGTTGGCTGGCTATTTGTACTGAATTATCATTTTCTGGAAGCTAAGAACTGACCTTATCTGGAGGATTTATTTTGATTAAGTTTTTAGTCGCAATTGTTGTATTTTTTCCATACGTTTTATCAATCATTGCATTCTTATTTTCAAAATTGGTTTGGGTTACGAGCTTGGTTGGCATCACAATTTTTGCAAATTTCAATGAAAAAATAAATCAGTACATTTTGTCTAAATGGAGCCTAATACTCCCAGTAGATTTTGTTAACTTTATAAGTTTTGGCAATTTGAAGGCGTTGTTATATACTGTCGGTGCTTCAATAGTTATCGGTATCTTGCTATATCTATTTTTTTTTGGGATGAAAAAATTATTTAAAATTAGCGATGTAATTATGCTTGATGTTTTTCTGACTGGTTCCATTTTGTATATAACGATCCTCGTATACCTAATTGCAGCGACAGGATGGGAACCCCCATATCTTTTGAGGTATTTTAATATGTCTCTATTTTTTTTGGGAAAATTTGTCAGGGCATTATTACGCAAGATCGATCCCGATCCAACTCTGGACTTGAATTCATAAAAGGAATAGAATTGCATTAGTCAACAATGGGCTGTTTCGGACTCGGTTCCCTCGCCGCAAAGCCCCACGTTGCACATAAAAAAAGGGGCTGAACAGTGGACTCATTTTATACAAAAGAAGATGGGGAAATTTACTATTACAAGCTTAGAGATAAAAGTGGCCCCGATACAATCTTCGTTTCCAAACTGGTAGAGTTTGAGAATCCAGTTACAAAAGAGAAAAAAACACAACGTGCAATTAGAAAGGTTTTTGGTGAAGAAGAATCTCTCGAAATTGTCAAAGTTAAAGGAGAATTTCTACTACGATCCTCTCCCGCTGGAAGAGATCAAGTAAAAGTTATAGTTCATGAAAACGACAATAGCAAAATGGGGTTCGTAATCCAAAAATTTAGGGGTAAAAAAGGAAACCCATCAAGTGAATCTTCCTTTTCATTTTATGGAAATGAATTTAGCGAATTACTTGAGTTTTTAACCCTTGTACGTTTCATCGATCTTTCAAATTTAAACAATTTCAAGGTAAGTCTTAGTGATTTGAAGGAAAAAGTCTTAGTTGAACGAGACGAAAAAGATTTAATTCAAGCATTCAAAACCTTTAAAGGGGAGCATCGATTAAAATTATTAGAGCAAATAAGAGATGAAAGACTCACAAAAGAAGATTTAGACATTCTATCAGGTAGAAAGAGTGGATTGGATACGTTCTATAATCAGCTTTATGTCAAAAAAGAATGGACAGAACCACAATGGCAATCTTTTTTTGAAAGAAACACATGGATATTTGGTTACGGCTTAGACTATCGTTTTTTAACAATTTTGCAAAGAGAGGCTGCTGTTTCAAGTAGCGATCTTGATGGGAAAAATACAATTGAAAGTGATTTCTTGATGGGAAGCACAGACTTTACAGTGCTGGTTGAACTTAAAAGGCCAGATACACAACTATTCGAAAGCTCCCAAAATCGCTCAAGGAGTTGGAAATTATCTAAACATCTGGTCGATGCTGTTTCACAAATTCTAGCTCAAAAGGCATTTTGGGAAATTAAAGCAACAAAAGCATGCTACAATTCACAAGGAGATCTAATCAACCAAAAAACATGCGATCCAAAATGCATACTGATAATTGGTAACAAAAATCAGTTTAGTGATAGTCCGAGAGAACAGGATATTAAATACCGAACTTTTGAACTATTTCGAAGAGATTCTAGGAATATTGAAATATTAACTTATGATGAACTATATGAAAGAGCCAATTTTATAGTTAATCCAAAAAACGAAAACTGTATATAGCTGTATTTAAATAACAAATTGTTCAACCAGTCGTTTCGCTCGGACTCGCTTAAGCTCGCCGGTGAACTTCATGTAAAAAGATGAAAAAAACAATATGACCAATGTATAAAAAAAAATGTTATATAATTGCCGGTCCGAATGGTGCAGGCAAGACAACTTTTGCCAATGAGTTTCTTCCCATTGAAGGAGAGTGCCTCAATTTTATCAATGCTGATTTAATAGCAAAAGGTCTTTCTCCGTTTCAGCCTGAGAAGGTCGCACTTAAAGCCGGGAAATTGATGATCCAGCAGATGAATGAGTTGGCTTTAAAAGGCAAATCATTTGCAGTTGAAACCACATTCAGCAGCAAGGATTATATTGGCAGAATCAATAATTGGAAATCATCAGGCTATTATATTATTGTCTATTACCTGAAATTACAATCGGTTGAGTTGGCAATTGAGCGTGTGAAGCTTAGAGTATCTAAAGGCGGCCATAATATACCTGAAGATGTTATCAGGCGTCGATATGAAAGAGGTTGGTTTAATTTTCAGCAGATATATAAGCATTTAGCCGATGTCTGGACGGTTTTTGATAATTCGGAAAAGCTCCCGATAATATTAGACGAATCAGAAGGATGAAGGATGAAAAAACATCATGAATATTCATTATTAGGTTTTCAGGCTTTAAAAAGAGCTACGGTACAAGCAGCCAAGGAAGCCCAAATGAATAATTATAAAGTGCCTTATTGGGTGAATGGCAAAATTTCAGTTGAAATACCTGAATTAATCATCGAACAATCGGCTCCACCTGATCGGGATCCGTCTGGGCTGCAACCCGGCAAGTGAGCCAAGCGTTCCGGACAAAACACCGGGAATAAAACCGGCCGGGATCTGCGACAATGGCCAAATGAGGAATATCGAATGAACAGGAAAGTAGCCAAACGATTATATCAGGCGCGGCTTCTTGCGGTGGTGATATTGCTGACGGGAGTTGTGGCCGGCTGCGCCCATCAGATCCATGCTCCGATGCAACCCGATGGCTGGAGTGCCCAACCTGTTGCGATCGTGTGCCGCTTTGCCCCTGATGCCGATCTGGATCTCGCCACCAGAACTCCTGTGGGGGATGAGGGGTATTTTCTTTATATCCTGACCGAACCTGCCGCTTGGGACTTCAGCGATGCGTCGTCGCTTCTCTTCTCTATTTGGCAGCGCCCTTCAGCGCATAGCTGGATCATTCTGGAAAGTCCCGGGAATCGGATGGAATTCGGCCACATCGGCAACTTCGGACAGGAGAAGCCACGTTACCATGAGGGCGTGATGCAGAGGATTCAGGAGGGGGATCCCAATCCTATCGCTTATTTATGGCAGACGATGTCCGATGGTCAATTCCAGATCGGCAAGCCCGGCCGCCCCCCCACGTTCGTCTGGAGAATGCCGATTGCCCGGCGACGGTATCAAATGATCTATGAATATGTGATGCAGCGTAAGTATGACCAGTTCGATCTGAGGACCGGCAACTGCACCGATCTGGTAATGGAGACAGCGGCGATGGCCGGCATCCACCTGATCCACCGCATCCGCCTCACCTTGCCGCAGGAAGCGAAGGTATTGGGCGGTACACTCCGTGTTTGGACGGATCCACAATACCGCATACTGGAATTCAGCACTCCCGAAGTTCTGGACGCGGATCTGCACCAGCTTGCCCGGATAGGAATCGGGAGCGATGTCACTGCGTGGTATCTGAATTTGAAAGACTGACGATCACGCTGACACCTGGCTATACCGGGTCTGATCCAACCGGTGAATTGCTGTTAACAGGAGAATGAATGACACTGAAGCAGAGGTCTATAAATGTTGGTTCAACATCGAGTTCCCATTACCGTTACCGCTTTGCTTGCAGCAGCGCTCGCCGTCCTTATCGATCTTATTTTCAGGTTCAGCAATTACAGGGATCTGCTGCATCTGCTTTCAGGAGCCGGCGCCGTGAAGTTCTCAGGCATCCTTACGCTGGTATTTCTACAGATGGTCGCCTTGCTCTATCTCCTTTTTCTCTTGCCCAGGCTTCTCCGCTCAGTCGTCGTCCTTCTTTCTGTTTTCGTTGTGATCGTCCAACTCTCTTATTGGCTGACGCTAAACCAGTTCATTACCAGCACCGACCTGTTTTTCATCCTGAATGTCAGCGCTGACAATCTCAAAGGAGCCATCTCAAGTTTTTTCAAACCACTTATCCTCTGGTATACGCTCCCTTACACCATCTTTCTTTTTGCACTGATTTTTGTCCCCGTCAGATCCACATTCCGAAAGTCACTTGCGCTCAGCCTCCTACCTGTGCTCTATCTCCTCGTTTCCAATTACGCCCTATTTCTTTACGCAGCAGAAGGCAATTTCCATCTGAATCCCCTGACCTCCCTGCTCCGTACAGCATTTCATTACAAGTTTGAAACTCTCCGCGAATATCATGGGCCCCGGGAAGCGCTGCCCGCCCTGAACACCTCCCAACGGCCGCTTAACAGCATCATCTATATCATTGATGAATCCATTCGTGGCAGCAATCTCAGTCTGAACGGCTACCCGCGCGCCACCACACCGTTTCTTCAATCCATCGAAACCCGGGGACGCCTCAAGAATCTCGGCATTTGCGTTGCTGCCGGCACCTCTTCCTATCTCAGCAATGCCTATCTGATCACCGGCCACAACGCATTTCCCGACAACGCCTTTCGAACATTCAAGAATCCCACCCTGTTTGATTATGCAAAAAAAATGGGCTACGAGACGATCTTTATCGATGTCGATAGCGGCTATCTTTCCAAGCTTCTGGAAACGGCCCCGGAGGGTCGTGTGAGATCCTTGGACCGGTGGATGAATAATCAGTCGTTCAGGGATCGGCAGATTGATCTTGAAACTACGAAAGATTTGGGCATCGCCCGATATCTGAGCAGTCTCTTGAATGAAAGAGGCGGTTATTTCATTCTCGTCAACAAGAAGGGCCTTCACTTTCACTATCGAAATACATACCCGGATGATCCGGCCTTTACGTTTTGGAAACCGGTTATGGAACCATCGGAGCCCATCAACACCGATCCGGCAGGGCGAGAGAAGCTCGTCAATACCTATGACAATGGGATTCGCTTTCAGGTGGATGAATTCTTCCGTGAGTTGGTCTCAAAGACAACGAATCAGAATTATGTCGTCCTTTACACATCGGACCATGGCCAGACTTTGGCCGAGCAGGGTCAGGTATATACCCATTTGAAGCCCGACAAGGTGATCGTTGATGTCCCCGGGTTTTTCGTGTTCGGCCGGCAATATGACAAGAAAGAGTCCTTAACCGGCATTTGCCCCGGCATCCGGGTTTCTCATCTGAACAATTTTGCAACGCTCCTCGATCTGATGGATGTGCCAATGTCTTTGCGGGTTCATTCCTACGACAAATCGATTTTCTCTTTGACGGCCGAGGACAACAGAGAGCGTTACTATATGAGCGGCTCTCTTCATGGGTCCGGTGATTACGTTGTGAAGATGGTACCTACACCGGCTGATGAGGGATGGGGCGTTTCAAGACCTGCCGGCAATGGGCCAAAGGATGATTGATCCTCCCCCGGAAAACCGGAGACAGGGCTAAGCCGCATTTTCAAAATTTCAAATGTCTGTATAGGAATTTCAAAAATCAACTTTTGTAAACATTAAGGCGAACCTTCAACCAGCGCCACCCGCCGGTTTTTGGCCTTGCCGTCCTCGGTTTTATTGGAGGCCACGGGGCAGGCATAGGAAACCCCCACCGGGGTCAGGCGGTCCGCCGGTGCGCCGTATTTTGCGGTCAGCTCTTTTGTGACGGAGGCGGCGCGGCGGGAGGAAAGATCCATATTGTAGGCAAAGGTCCCGGCGGTGTCGGTGTGACCTACCACGAGCAGCTTCAGGTTTTTATTCTCGCTCAGGAGGGCGGCGATCTGTTTGAGGGTTTCTGCGGATTCAGGCTTGATATCAGCCTTATCGGTATCAAAATAGATGCCGTAAAGGGCTATGCTCCCGGAGGTTGAAATCGCGTCGGCCATTTCCCCGGAAGTCACGGTGACCATTTTCGTATCCATGGGTTTGGCTTCTATGATATCCACCTGGAGCAGGACCTGGCCCTTTTCGATATTTTTCAGATTGGCGGCCCAGAACCGGTTTTCAACGGCGTATAAGGACAGGACCAGATTGCCTTCGGCCCCCTTTTTTTCAAGGGCCAGGAACCTCTGGGTATCACTGTTCAGGGTCAGGGCCGGGATATTGGGCGGCCACTGGAGTTTTTTGTATCCGATTGCTTCGGCAAAATAGCTGCCCAACTCATCCTTGCTTCCGGAAAAAAGAGGCGTGAATCCCTGGGCCTGGAGTTCATTTTCGTAGTTGCGGACCACCTCCAGGGGTGATCGGCCCACGGGGATTTTATAGGTCAGCCGTGTCACGGCCCCTTCCGCCTGCATGGATCGGGTCAGTTCGGATGAGCTTTTGGCCTTGCCGAGAGCGATGGTCAGGCTGTCATATTCATGAAATTCATATTTGATGATTTCCGAGCCTTCATAGCGCTTGAAAAGCCGGTGATCCTTGCTGCCCACTATATCAGCGGCAAAGAGAAGGCTTGACGGCAAGATACAGAAGACAATGAAAGTCATGATCCTGAAAATGGGTTTGATATGCATGGGATTCCTTTTTAATGCCTGAACATCATGGCTATTTGATTTTTTTAATGACCAGGTCGGCCAGGGCCTTGGCTTTTTCCAGATTGGCCGCCGGATCACCGGTGGCTGCCTGGGCCGTGAAATACGTGTCTTTATAGAGGACATGGAGTCCGGCCCCCAGCTTCAGGCCGGAACCTCCCCAATAGGCTTTCTCGCCAATCCCGGGGATTTCCTGGAGAGAGTCGAGAAAGCTCATATTATTTTCAAACAGGGATTTTGCAGTCCATTTTTTGCCTTTGGCCCAACCGGTGCGGAACATCTGCAACTGGGCAAATCGCACGGCCGTGTCCGAGGGAATATCAAAAAAACAGACACTCTGGCCCATGGGGTTGGCAGGATTTGCCTTAATTTCACCGATGCCGGTTCCCATCACTGTTTGAACTTCATCTTTGGTCAGGTAATCGCAGGCATGCTCCTCAGCGCTCAAAGCCGGTCCCGCCCACAACATCAGGACGGCGGCTGCAAACAAGGGCAGAATCCTTTGTCTGCAGAGGTCTGCTAAATTTTGGATCAAATCATGTGGATTCATATTGAAATCTCCTGGATTGATAAAGCTGTTTTTTATGTTTAGGACAGGAAAAAACACTTTGTCAATTAAAATAGAAAATAAATACCGTTGACTTTGAGTCGATTAAATACAATAATCGACTCAAATACTGAGTTTATTAATTCCATCAAAAAGGGATTCAACTCATCCAATGAAATACATCTGGCAACACAAATCCTGGCCAAACTTCAAATGGGACAGTGCAGAACTGTTAACCCCTTTGGGAAATGTCCGGTTCAGCCAGGGGGCGTTAATGGCCCGGATCAAGGCCTTGGGATTTGAAATCCAGCAAACGGCCCGGGCAGATGTTCTTGTGGAAGAAGCATTAAAGACGTCGGAGATCGAGGGTGAAAAGTTGAATCCCGATGCGGTTCGATCTTCTGTCGGGCGAAGACTGGGCCTGCCCGGGGCCGGGTTGAAGGTTGTAAGAGATCAAAAAGCCGAAGGCCTTGTAGAAATTTTATTGGATGCAACGGTTCAGTATTCACAAAAAATGACGTTGGAACGAATTTGGGGCTGGCACGCAGCTCTTTTTCCAACCGGTTATTCCGGCATGGTAAAAATATCTGCCGGTCAATGGCGGGATGATGTCAAGGGGCCCATGCAGGTTGTTTCAGGGCCTATCGGTCAGGAAACCGTTCATTTTGAAGCACCCCCTGCAAAAAAACTGGATAAGGAAATGGAGACCTTCATATCCTGGATCAATACGGAAGATCAATTGGATGGCATTCTAAGGGCCGGGCTGGCACATATATGGTTTGTCACCATCCATCCGTTTGATGACGGCAATGGCCGTATCGCAAGAACCCTGACGGAGATACTGCTTGCAAGGGATGAAGATAACCCGAAAAGATTCTATAGCCTTTCTTCACAGATCATGGCCGAGAGAAGAGAGTATTATGAGATTTTGAAAGCCACCCAGTCAGGCGCCGGTGATATTACCGAGTGGTTGAAATGGTTTCTGGAATGCATGAATAGGGCCATACTGAATTCCGACGCTGTATTGAAAAAAGTAATGAATAAAGCATGGTTCTGGCATGAATTTGCCCAGACAAGGCTGAACGAACGTCAGATCAAAGTGATTAACCGGCTGCTGGATGAGGGCGCCGGAGGCTTTGAGGGCGGGTTGAAAAACAAAAAATATATGGGAATCGCACATACCAGCCGTGCCACCGCCCAGAGGGAATTGGCCGACCTTGTCAATAAAGGCGTTTTGATCAAAATGCCGGGAGGCGGCAGGAGCGCCGGTTATGATCTTGATTGGCAAAAGTGGTCTTCTTCTAGGGCATGAAAAGATGGAAAATGAGATCATCATAGACCTGGACCGGTCCTTTGATTTTTTCCGTCCAAAGGACAGGGCCGGGCCGGCAATCCGGGCTTGCCTGGACCGTCGGGCATCGGTAAAGGATATGGTCGAATCCTGCGGCATCCCCCATACCGAGGTCGGGTATATGGGGATGGACGGGAAAGCGGTGGATTTTTCCCATATTCCCCGGTCCCCCGGCCGTCTGACGGTGCGCGGCATCCCGGCGCCCTTTGACGTGGAGCGCCCTTCTTTTCTGAGGCCCGAGCCCCTTCCCGCCCTCCGGTTTATTGCCGATGCAAATGTGATCCGGCTGGGGCGCTTGATGCTGATCCTTGGGTTTGATGTGGAGCTTTGCCGGACGGGAAGTGACAAGGATATCGCCGATCAGGCCCAGGCTCAGGGCCGGATTGTGCTGACCCGGGACACGGCTCTTTTGAAACGCAAAAAAATTACCTTTGCCCGGCGGGTCCGGTCGGACCTGCCCTATGACCAGGTTTCCGAAGTGGTTCGTTTTTTCGGCCTGGAGCAAAAAACCGCTTTTTTTTCAAGATGCACGGCCTGCAATACCTTGCTTGTGCCCAGGGCCAAGGATGAGATTCTTCATCTCCTGGAACCCAAGACCCGGATGTTTTTTCATCGTTTTTTCCAATGCCCGGAGTGTAGCAGGTTTTTCTGGAGGGGGTCCCATGTGGAGAACATGAAGGAAAGATTTTCGGTCATGGGAATTTCAATAAACGGTTGATTTACACCCCGGGGATCGTTATATTCGGCCTATCGTTAATTTAAATGAGGACCATCATGATTATTGTGACAACCCATAAGGGCTCGGATTTTGACGCCATGGCCTCCCTGGTGGCGGCAACCCTGCTGTATCCCGGCGCCAAGCCGGTTCTGCCGACATCCATCAACGGAAATCTGAAGACATTTTTATCCATTCATAAAGACCTGTTTGATTTTTATTCGCCTTCCGACATCACCCCGGACCATGTGAAAAAACTGGTGGTGGTGGACACCCATTCCTGGGACCGTCTGGAAGGCCTGGAAAAGCTCAGAGAGAGAAAAGATCTGGAGATCGTGATCTGGGATCACCATACCGAAGGAGATATGGAGGCTGCCGAGAAGCATGTGGCTGAAATGGGGGCCACCGTTACCATGCTGGTCCATGAAATAAAGAATCGCAGAACCCTGATTACACCCATACAGGCCACCCTCTTTCTCATGGGGCTCTATGAAGATACCGGCAATCTGACCTTTCCGTCCACCCTTGCCGAAGATGCCTATGCCGCCGGATTTCTTCTGGACCGGAGGGCCGATCTGAACATCCTTTCCACGTTTTTGAGACAGGCCTACGGCAAAAAGCAGAAAGACATCCTCTTTGAAATGATCCAGAAGGCCGAGAGAAGCGAGGTGGCCGGTTTTTCCATCAGCGTTTCCCGGATGGATATCGAAGGCCGGATCCAGAACCTGGCCATGGTGCTTCAGATGTACCGGGAAATCGTGAATGTGGATGTGGCTTTCGGGATTTTCAAGGATGTGGAGCGCAACAAATGTATGGTCATCGGCCGGAGCAATGTGGATGAAGTCAATATCGGCGTTCTCATGCGGAGCCTGGGCGGAGGCGGCCACCCCGGAGCCGGTTCGGCCCTTTTGCATGGCGTCAACCCGGATACCATCGAAGAAATGCTGACGGAACTCATTTCAGGCAACCAGTATTCTTCCATCCGGCTCTCGGATATCATGTCCTATCCCGTGGTGACTGTGACCGAAGATACCAAGATCGAAGAAGTGGCCATGATCCTGAGGGATATGGGATGCACGGGCGTGCCCGTAGTGGACAAGGATGAGAATGTGGTGGGCGTCATTTCCCGGCGGGATTTCAAGAAGGTCAGAAAAACCAATCATATGCAGGCCCCGGTCAAGGCCTTCATGAGCAGAAAAGTGGTGACCATTGATCATGATAAAAGCGCGGTTGAAGCTGCAAAACTCATGATCAAGCATGATGTCGGCCGCCTGCCGGTCATGAAGGACGGCAGGCTCATCGGCATCATCACCCGGTCCGATGCCATGATGTATTTTTATGATCTTTTGCCCGATTGAAGCTTCAGCTTTTTCCGGGCTTTTTCCGCCAGCTTTTCTCTGAAAATTTTGGAATTGTGGCGGATGTCCACGGGAAAGGCTTTTTCAATGAAAATATGCTCGATTCCTGCGGTCAGGGGGTTGGCTTTTGCAAGGGCAAAAAGCTCCCGGATAAAGGCCTTTTCATCGCTGATGCCGGAAGAGGGCTCAATGAAGATGACGGGTGTCTGGTCGTTTTTCGGGCCTACACCAGCCAGGGCGCTCCTGAACACCTTGTCATGATTGTTGAAGATGGCTTCCACCGGGATGGTGAAAAGGGTTTCCTTGCGGGTCACCACCCGATGGTTTTTTCTGCCGCAGAACCAGATCCTGCCCTTGGAGTCCCTCCATCCCAGATCCCCCATCCGGTGCCAGATTTTTCCGTCGGAATCCGGGATTTTGGCCAGCAGGTCCGCCTCCCGGTTATTGAAATAATGTTCCGTCACCAGGTCGGCCTTGACCATGATCTCTCCCACCTGGTTTTCCGGGGCCTTGATATTATCGTGGATCTGGGTAATGGGATTGTCCGTGATCCGGATAATCTCCACCCGGGTATTGCCGATGGGTCTGCCGATACAAAGGCCGTAGCCTTTTTCGGAAAGGGATTTGGTCTCCGCCAGGATTTCATTGGAAGCGATGGAGATGATGGGAACCGCTTCCGTGGCCCCATAGGGGGTATGGACCTGGGCTTCACCCGTCAGCATGGACGAGAATTGCTCGATATTGGCCGGGCTCACCGGGGCCCCGGCAGAGATGATCCGCCGCAGGGACGGCAGTTTGATCTGGTGCTCTCGCCCATATTTTCCCAGGCGGTTGAGCAGGGCAGGGGAGGCAAACATATTGGTGACGCCGTGGTTTTCAATGGCTTCAATAATCTTACGCGGATTGGCCAGCGCCGGTTTGGTGGGGTCCATGTCCGGGATCACGGCCGTCATGCCCAGGGCCGGGTCAAACAGGGCAAACAGGGGAAAGGTCGGCAGGTCAATCTCGTCCGGCTCGATCCGGAAATACTCCTGGATCTGCCGGATCTGGGCGTCAAAATTGCCGTGGGTGTAAACCACGCCCTTGGCCGGACCTGTGGAACCGGTGGTGAAGACGATGGCGGCGGTTTCATCCCGGGTGGTTTTGGCATGGGAATAGGGTTTATAGGGACCGGTCAGCAACTGGTCCAGGGTATATCCCCCCCAGAACCACCGGTTGCCCACGGTGACCCAGTGTTTGACGGATTTAAAATACCGGGGTTTGAGTTTCCGCAGCAGATGGGCTTTTTCTATGCCGATGAAGGCCACGGGCCGTCCTTCTTCCAGACATTGGAGCATTCTCTCGATGCCCATGCCCGGATCCACCACCACCGGGATGGCGCCCACCTTGAACATGGCAAACACAATGATGAAAAATTCCATGCCCGGCCGGACCATGAGGATTGTCCGGGTTCCCCGGACAATGCCGATCCGTTCAAGGTTGTAAGCCAGGCGGTCGGATTCCTGCTCCAGTTGGGTAAAGGTTATCTGGCTGTAAAGGACCCGGCCGGCTCTGTCTCTTCCGGCCGGGTAAACAACGGCTCTTTTGTATGGATAAGCTTCCTGTGCTTTTTTGAGGCCCAGGGCAATATTGGTATAGGATGTCATAAGAATTTCTTTTTCAGCGTGTACAGGGCTCCTTTGATAAGGCCCTGTGGAGGCGTCTCTTCCGGTCGTATGGTTTGGGTCAGTTCCTGGGCAGGGGCAAGGGCGGCGCCTGCGAGTTCAGTCAATTCCTTATTTCTTTCATTTATCTGGATCATGGCCTGTTCCTGATTAACACGGAACAAAACATAGATTTCTTTAACCGGTTTTTCGATTTTTAAAAAGCCTTTTTGTAGATTTATTTTTGCTTTTTCCCAGACTGCTTTTTCCTTTTCGGCAATTTTCCCCTGTTCCGGATATTTTTTTGCGACTCCGTCGATCCTTGCAATTTCCTGATCCATTAGAATGATTTGAGAATTGCAGATCAGAAGGGCGGCATAGAGGTCCGGGAAATGGTCAAAACAGAAGCGGATCATTTCTTCCGGAAGGTTGATATGCTTTAATTCCGTTTTGTGGTACACCGCTTTCAGGGATGCGGGATCCCTGGGGGCAAAATACAGGCGATAGACCAGAAAAGAGGAGGCGCCCAGGGCTGTCAGGATGAGAAAAGCAACTAAGATAATCTTTTTGGGGACCTGTATTCTTTTCTTTGTTTTTTTTTCAGGCGTTCCGTCTCCCGGTTTCTCAGGGACCTTCGAAGCCGTTTTTTTATCTTTTTTTCCCTCGGGCTTTTTCCCCTTGCCTTTTTCCTCAGATTTTTTTGAAGACCCTTCCGTGTCGCCGTCCTTTTTCTTTTTTTTCAAAAGTTTAAGCATATTGTTTCACCCCTTAACCCGGCTGAAGACCCGCATCCTGACCCGCTCTATCGTGTTAAAAAGGCGTTGATCAGACCCAGGGTCTCTTTGGGTTTGTCTTCAAACAAATAATGACCTGCATCATAGAATACATGGGTTTCCGCCCGTGGAAACCGGCGTTTGAACTCATTTAAAAAGGTCAGGTCAAATACAAAATCCCTTGCCCCCCATAAAAACAAGAGGCGTGATTCAGCCAGCAGATGTAAATGGCGGTCCACATGATCCACAAGGGCATAACTCTGATCTTTTTCACATATCGGTATGTCCTGGACAAATTTTAAGGTGGCAATCCTATTTTTCCAGGAATTATAGGGTGCGATAAGGCCGATTTTCACCTTGCGGGATAATTTTTTTTCAGCGGCAAGATACAGGGCTCCCCGGGCAAAGGCATTCAGCCCGAGAACGGCCGGAGCTGCGAAAAAGGGAACATATTTGATAAGTCGTAAAAGAAAGGGAAAGGTTTTTTCTTTGGGCAGGAAAAACCCGGAGGTATTGGTAATAATGATCTTATCGACCATTTCAGGATGCCGGACGGCAAAGGCAAGGCCGATCATACCCCCCCAGTCATGGACCACCAGATGGATCTTTTCAGTAATATTCAGTTCATTGACAAAGGTTTCAAGATCCCTGACCCTGGATTCAAGGGTATAGGCATAGGCCTTGGCATCGGGCTTGTCGGAAAAGCCGCACCCGATATGATCCGGGGCAATGGCCCGGAAATTTTTGGATAGGCCGTCGATGAGATTTCTAAAATAAAAGGACCAGGTGGGATTGCCGTGGATCATGACCACGGGTTTTCCCCGGCCTTCATCCACATAATGAAGCGCATGTCCTCCGATATCCATGAATTTTGATTCAAAGGGATACAGTTCCGCAAAGGCCTGGGTGGAAGTCAGGGTTCCGTTGATGGATTTTTCTACCATCTGACACCCAGGATATAGCAGTTCAGGCCGGAGCCCACACCGATGAAGGCCACCAGGTCTTCGGGGTTTAAAAAGCCTCTTTCATCGGCAATGGCGGCGGTAATGGGAAGGGATACCGTACCGATGTTCCCGAGGAAGGGAAAGGTGCAGAAATCTTTTTTTATGTCCTGGTTCAGGGCCTGGTAGAATTTTTGGTGGTGGATGGCCCCGACCTGGTGGCCGATAAATTTATCCGGCTCATGGTCTGACAGATGGAATTCATTTTTAAATGCCATAAAGGTTTTCTGCGCCAGGACTACACCCTGCTCCAGAACGTCCTGGGCTCTGGTTCTCATGATGACCCGGGAATGGGTGGGCATGCCCTTGTCTTCAAATCCCCAGTGGCAGAGATCATAATGTTGAATGGCATTTCTCACCACGCCGCCTTTCAGGGCGTGTTTGCGATTGTCCGGGTTGCCCAGAGTGCCGTCGGTGAGCAGGACGGCGGCGGCTCCTGATCCGCCGGTCATGGTGGCAATGGTGTCTTTGTAAAAATCAATGCTTTTATGGGCGTTGATTTCATCAATGGTGGCTTCCACGATCTGCCGGGCCGTTTCACAGGATACCACCAGGCCGGCCTTGATATTGCCCAGTTCGATTTCGTTGGCAACCTGGACCATGCCCGTGATCATGCCGAGACAGGCGCTTTTGACATCAAAGATATGGGCTTTTTCTCCCAGGTTCAGGCGGTCGGCAATGGCACAGGACGTGGCCGGCTCAAACCCGTCCTGGCAGACCCCGCAATAGGCAAGGGCGCCGATTTGGTCCGGAGAGATCTCAGCTTCATCCAGGGCCCTTTGCCCGGCAACGGCCGCATGTTCGGCCAGGGTATGATCCTTGTCCCAGTACCGCCGCTCCCGGATGCCGGTCAAGGCTTCCAGTTGGCCCGGCGCAAACCCGACAGCCCGGTAAAAGGGCAGGAGCTTTTTTTCCAGTTCTGCGGTGGTGACCACCTGGGAAGGAAGTTCATAACCAAAGGATTCAATAAATACACGTGAATATTTCATTTGCGTCTCCAGAAAGATTCCAGGTCATCCTGGTTTAGGCCCGCCAGTTTCATGCCCATATTCCGGTAAAGAACAATCCTCAGATCGTCGGAAAACATGTGGGCATCGGCCAGGACATAGGGTTCAGGCCCATAGGCCATTTTTTTGATGTCGAGTTCATACCGGGCTTTTTTTGTCTTGGGCGTCACAGGTCCCCGGCATTTCAGATCGCTTTCATTGCCCGGGAGAATATCATAATATACATCCTCCCGGTCACTCACCCAGCCCATCCTCTGGGTGAAGATGCGTAGGGCATGGGCACAGCATTCATACATGAGGGTGCCGGGCATGACCGGATCATCGATAAAATGACAGGTTAAAAACCAGTCCTCCGGATGGATATCGGCTTCGGCAACGATGGAGCCAAGGCCGAACCGGCCGCCCCTTGGGTCAAATTCAAGAACCCGGTCAATGAGGTGCATCCGGCCGCCGGGAAGAAAAAGGTTGGTTCCGAGGCGTCTGCCCTTAAACTCAGGTCCAAAGGCAAGCGCCAGATCACCGGACCGCAGGGCATGGACCTGATCCTCGGAAAATCCGGTCTTGAACACCGGGACCAGGGGGGAAAATTCAGGCCGGAGGGGTGTTTTTTCCGATTCTTCTTTTTTCAGGATAATGCCCCCTGAATGTTCAACCTCGGCTTCCGTGAAAAAACCGGCGCATCCGTCCCGCATGGAAATCAGGAGCCGGTTGCCGACATAGCCTTGATAATGGAAAAAGAAGAGGTAAACCTCTCCCTGTTTTAAGAACCGGTCAATTTCAATATGGTATTCAATGGTCTCTCCGGGTTGGGGCAGGGTCCGATGAAAGGTCACCCGGGCATCCAGGAGCCGGTATTTTCTTTTGCCTTTGACCACATGATCGATGCCGAGCCAGGCGCAGAGAAAGAGATCGGCCTGGCCTGCTTCAATGGAAATGGAAACCGGGGCTTTGCCGCCATCCAGGTACCAGGCTCCCTCTTTGACATCGTGCTGGGTGACGATGCTTCCCGAGGTCAGGGAAAGCATTTCCCCCCGGATCTCCATGATCCTGTCCACCAGCATCAGGGGTTCCGCCGGAAGCCTGACCCTCACCGGATAGGTGTCGATGATGTCAAAGGACTCGCCCAGGACCTTGCCGGCCTTACCCACAGCATATTCAAGACAGTCTTTCCGGTCGAGAAAGGGGGCCGGTGGCTCCTTTTTACCGTTTATCCCACCCGGGTTTTGAATGACATGACCTGCCAGGCGGGTCAGGGCCTTAAACTGTTTTTCCAGTTCCAGCATATTCTGTTTTGAGAATTCCAGGAATTTTTCATGGGCAACCGCGGTTTCAGGATTTCCAGGGAAAAACGGTCCGGGATGAAATCCGGGGTCCGGGCCTGGAATCGGTTCAGGAGCCAATTCAGGAGGGGGTGAGGCTGACCGGATGCCTGGGGCCATACTACCGGGAACCTTGCCCCGGCTGGTTTTCAGAACCATCTTTTTCCGGGGCGCGGCAAGGGAGCCCTGACGGATATCGGATTGAAGCGGACGTTTAATTGGAGGTCGTTGACCCTTATAGGCTTCAAGAACGGCATGGGACAAGGTGCCGGCCAGGGAGACGGAAGCGACACAGGCTTTTTTCGGCAGTTCCTGGTGATAAAGGAATAAGGCGGTTTTTATGACCGAAAACAGGGAAGCCGCCGCCCCGGTGTTTCCAATGATGGAAGCCGTGGAGGTAATGGAAAAATCCGGAGAGGATGGCGTGGGGAAAAGGGTATCCAATGCTTTGGCCTCGGCTCTGTCATGATCCGGGACCCCCGGGGCTGCGGTTTCAAAAAGGTTGATGTCCGAAGGACGGGTGTCTGAATCCGCCAATGCGGTTTCCAGGGACCGGAGGTAAAGGGATTCCAAAACTCCGGGGTCAGGGTGATTTTCTCCGGGGAGGGGTCCGCCCGAGGCGCCTGAAATACCGGCGATCACCCCGTAAATCCGGTCTTTGTCCAGGATGGCCCGGTCAAGGCGTTTCAGAACCAGGGCCGCCGCCCCTTCAGAGGGCAGGATATTTTCGGAATGGGGTTTTGCCCCATCATGAAGGGCAAATTGTCGGACATCCCCGGCCAGGTCCACACAGGCGCAGATAAAGACATCGGTCTCATGGCTGCTGAGGGAATGAAGGGCTGTTTCAATGGTTTTCATGCCGGAATCGGCGCCGGCGGAAAGGGTAAAACAGGGGCCGCCGAGCTTGAATTCCCTGGCCACACGGGAGGCCACGATGCCGCCCAGGGCGCCCAGGGTCCGGTTAAAGGTCAGGGCAGGGGAAAATTGGTCCTTGATTTTTTCATGGGCCGGCCCGGCGGTCCATCTCAAATGAAAATCCGTGGCCCCATAATCAAATTCAATGCCCACGGCGCACCCCATGCCATGCCGGGGCGGTTCCCCATATAGGGGTCTGGGGTTGATACCCGCATCTTCGAGGGCGCCTTTGGCAGCCTTGAGCAGAAGGAGGTGTTGGGGCAGGATGTCTTCCATCTGAAGGGGAGGGATGTGGAATTCCCCATAATCGATTGAAAACTCATCCAGGAAAAAGCCTTTTTTTTCCGGGACGGCATCGGTCCTTCTCCACCGGGGTCCGGGAAATTCCGGGGTCAATTGTTTTTTGCCAAAGACGAGGTCCGCGAAACCGGAAAGGGAGTCGCAGTCCTTTAAAAGGGTTCCCATGCCGATGACGGCGCAGGGAGCCGGTTGAACCCCTTCCGTCTTTTCCGGTTGTGAAATGGGTTTGACCTGGGGCCGGGAAGGGGACCTGTATGCTTCAGCCCTGTATTCTTCACCCTTGTATTCTTCGATAAGGATATGGGCATTGATGCCGCCGAAGCCAAAGGCGCTGACGGCGGCCCGCCGGGGAAGGCCGGGGCCTGCGGGTTTCCATTCTTCAGCCTCGGTCTGAACCCGGATGGGGGAATGGTTCAGGGGGCTTTGGGCCGGGGGAGCGGTGAAATTCAGGGAGGGCGGCAGGACACCTTGGTTCATGGACAGCAGGGTTTTGATAAAGCCTGCCGCTCCGGCAGCGGTGAGAAGATGGCCGATCATGGATTTTACGGAACCTATGGACAGCGGGGCCTCGGAGCAGCCGGAAATGCGGTAGAGTTCATGGATGCTGGCAACCTCCACCGCATCCCCCACAGGGGTGCCGGAGCCGTGGCATTCCATGTACTGGATGTCGGAGGGAGACCATCCGGCCTGGGCATAGGCCCGGACCATGGCCCGGACCTGGCCTTCCGAGGCCGGTCCCACCAGGGTGCCCTCGATATCATTGGATACCCCGGCCCCCGTGATCACGGCATGGATGGTATCGCCGCAGGCAAGGGCGTCTTCCAGCCGTTTCAGGACCACAATGCCGGTGCCCTCGCCCACCACCAGCCCGTCGGCGGTCTTGTCAAAGGCAGCGCACCGGCCCGAGGGCGACAGGGCCTGGAGTTGGGTAAATCCGATCTGGGTATACAGGGCATCGGGCCTGGAAACGCCGCCGGCCACCATGATATCCGCTTTTTTCAGTTGCAGGTGTTCACAGGCCAGCTTGATGGCAAAAAGGGAGGAGGCGCAGGCTGCATCCAGGGTGAAGCACCCGGCTTCAAACCCCATTGCCCTGGCCAGGATGGCGGCGGGAAGAAAGACCATGCCCGTATTTAAATAATCGTCCGGGCCGGGGGCTTTATAGGTTTTCCCGCACAGAAGCTGCCGGGAAAAATCCGAAGACCGGTCCGTGGGAAGGGCAATGGCGGCAAGGATCACTCCGGTCCGTTGTTTGTCCGCTTTTGTGTGCCGGCATTGCAAAAAAGCCTCCCGGCCGGCATGGAGAACCAGTTGATGGACCGGATCAAGCAGGGAAAGAAGGCTTGGATCCATGAGAAGGCCCGAGGGATCAAAATCGAAATTTTCAATGAGTCCTGCTTTGTCTGAAACGGCCTTGTCCGGAAGCGGGGTGTTGGAGACAAAGTCCTGAACCGGACCGGCCCATCGATGATCCGGAACCTGGATGATGCAGTCTTTTTTATGAAGGATGTGGTCCAGGAAAATTTTTGTATTCCCGGCCTGGGGGAAGACCCCGGCCATGGAGACAACGGCTGTTTTTCCGGTCATTTTTTTCATATGGGCTGATATAATGGAGAACCTGCCCGATTACAAGGAGGCAATGTAAAATTTGTGTAAAATTCCGTTTGTCCGCCCGGGTTGCAAGGGGATAAGTCCCCGGAAAAATAAGGTTAAAATCAGGTGAAAATCAGGAAAAACCCTTTGACAACGGATCTTGCCAGGAGCCACAGGGTGATGCCGAAGAGGATAAGGGCCAGGGATCTGTCGAAACGGTTTTCCTTCCGCTTTTCGGCATATCCCATCACCCAGCCGAAAAAGATGCCGGAAACGAGTCCTCCGGCATGGCTGTAATTGTTGATATTGGGCATTAAGAATCCGATGACGATAAGGCTGATCACCCATCCTGTGGTTTGCTTGTAAACCAGTTTACCCCAGGTCCCGCCCCGGGATTTGCCGAAAAAGAGCAGGGCGCCGATGAGCCCGCAAAGCCCGGAGGAAGCGCCGATGGTCAGATAGACGTTGCCCATATAGGACAGAAGAAAACCTGAAATGCCCGTGAGGGTATAGATGGAAAACATCCGGCACACGCCGAATTCCTGCATCACCAGCGGCGCCACAGTGCGCAGGGCCAGCATATTGAAGACGATGTGGAGAAGTCCGCCGTGAAGCCAGTTGGCCGTAATCAGGGACCACCAGGCCTCGAATTTGACAATGGGCAGACGGCCGGAAGCCCCCAGGAAATTCAGGACATCCATGGAAGGGGTCAGGGCATAGAACGGGTTCAGGCTGAATACCGTATTTCTGCCGCTATAGATCAGGCTGACGGCATACATGAAGATATTGCCGTAGATCATTGCCTTGAGGACAAATCCGGGGGTTAGAAAATCATGGTCAGGTCTTGTTCTGGTCATTCTTCCGGCCTTATCAATAAATGTTCCGACGGATGGAATCGGAATTACTGTTGCAAGGCCTTTTGAAGGACCTCTTCCATGGACTGGTTGACAAAGCGTTCAAGCTTTTCCGGTGTAAAGGTCATCTCCGTTCTTTCAAGGGTCAGAGAAATGGGTATGGTTTTCAATTGATCGCCGTTGGTTTGTTTCCCGATGAACAGGGTGAGGTCGATTTCAAGAACCATATCGGTGGTGGGCCCATTCTTTTTGGCCCGGCATTCAAATTTATTGATCTGTCCCGCCACAATCTGTTCAAATCCGCCGATGCTACCCTTTACACCATCGGGTGAGAGTTCCCAGGCCGCCATGGGGATGACCTCAAACCCGGTTTGCCGGAAATAATCGCCCACGGATGTATTGAGGGTGTTTGCAAGGTTCATGCCCTGGACAAAATAGGTTTCCTGACTTCGGTCCATGAGGAGCCGGTATCCCACATATCCGCCGTTCCTGTCCGTTCTGTTGTCTTTAAACGGGGCCAGGCCCATGACCCCGGTCTGGGTTTTTTCGTGATCCGCCGTATAGGAAATGTTGATAAATTTCTGGCCGGGAGTGGCACATCCCAGCAAGAGGAAAAGAACGAGGATCATCCAGCATTGTTTTTTCATGAAGCAGTCTCCTTTTATTAATTCAGTTTGATATCATCAATCGTGACGCTATTTAAATATTCTTTGACGGCCCCCAGGGTCAGGGTAAACATTTTTGTTCCAAAGAGGATGGCGACTGCATTGTTTTCACTGCCACAGGTCGACGCAAAGGCGGGTCCGATGATAACGGCAGGATTTTGCGAGGTTTCCGGGTTGTTCTGGATGGCATGAAGATAGGTATCGAGCCTTTCTTTCAGGATGCTGAAATAATCAACGGATTTGCCTGTGGTGGTCTGCGTCAAACTGGAAATATTGCCGGAGATCTCCCTGATATTTTCCCAGAAGATCTGGGTCAGCGGGCCTTTGTTTTTGTCCGCAGCCGGCATAAAAAAAGAAAGGGCCCATCCCACACTGAGAATTTTAAGCAATTGAAGTTCATATTCGATGGTGGTCTTATTCAGCCCGGAATCGGCAGGAATGGCGGCCAGAAGTTCTTTTAAATCGGTCCGGTCAATGGCAAAGGCAGAAAGCGCCTGGGCCGTTTTTTCAATATTCATGCTTATGTTATGTTCCTGTTCCATGAGTTTCCTCTTTGCATTAAATTCATGTACAAATTAATTCACTTATGTCATATAATCTATGATCTTAATAGCAGCACAAACAAAAAGAGTAAACTTAAAAACAATGATCAAAATTGATCTCAGACTGTTTGTGACCTTATCCGGATATCTTCCGGAAAACAATGAATGCTTTGAAATTCATGGGGATACAACCGTAGAAAAACTGGTCCGGGATCTGGGTATTCCGGACGGGCTTGTAAAGCTTATTTTTATCAATGGAAAGCGTCAGGACCGGACCTATATTTTGAAACAGGGAGACAGGGTCGGGCTCTTCCCGCCTGTCGGAGGCGGATAAGCAATGGAATTTAAAGACCGGTATGACCGCAATTTCAATACCTTTTCCCCTGAGGAGCAAAAAAAGCTGGGGGCCTCCACGGTGGCCATTATCGGCTTGGGCGGCCTGGGCGGAGGCGTCTGCGAAATGCTGGCAAGGGTGGGAATCGGCAGGCTGATCCTGGTGGACGGGGATGTGTTCGAAGCCAGTAATTTAAACCGCCAGGTATTGAGTGAAGAGCGGCTCATGGGGGTTCCAAAGGCAGAGGCGGCAAGGGACAGGGTGAGAGCCGTCAATTCAGGGATTGAGGTGATTCATCGCATTGAATTTCTGGATGAAAAAACCCTTTATGAAACCATAAAAGGCTCGGATGTGGTCATGGATTGTCTGGATTCCATTGACACCCGGTTCAAACTTCAGGATGCGGCAAAAAAAGCGGGGGTTCCCCTTGTGTCCGGCGCCATAGCAGGGGTCACCGGCCAGGTCACCACTATTTTCCCGGAAGACAAGGGATATGCCTTGATATATGGGGAAAAAAGCCGGAAACAGGGGAAGGGTGTGGAAACAAAAACCGGGAATATTGCCTATTGCGCCCTTTTCACGGCAGCCCTCCAGTCTTCGGAATGTGTGAAAATTATTTTGAACCGCGGGGATATTCTACGCAATAAGCTCTTGATCGCAGAACTGTGGACCAATCTCTTTGAGGTGATGGATCTTGTCTGATACCTATCAACAGGCGGCTGATATCATCAGATCGGCCAAACGCTGTGTGGCCTTTACAGGCGCCGGTATTTCCGTCGAAAGCGGCATTCCCCCCTTCCGGGGAGAAAACGGCCTCTGGAATAAATATGATCCCGAGACCTTTGACATCCGGTATTTTTACACGCATACCAGAGCATCCTGGGAAGTCATCCGGGAGATCTTTTATGATCTTTTCGGAAAGGTTGTGCCAAACCGTGCCCATTATGCCCTGGCGGAACTGGAGTCAAAGGGACTGCTCGGTTCGGTGATTACACAGAATGTGGACAACCTTCATTATGATGCCGGCAGCAGAACCGTCCATGAATTTCACGGATCCTTGAAAAAACTGGTTTGCCTGGGCTGCCGGGCAAAATACACGATTTCGGAGGTTGACCTCACCCGTCTGCCGCCGGAGTGCGGAAAATGCGGCAAGGTTTTGAAACCGGATGTGATTTTTTTTGGAGAGGCGATTCCGGAGCCTGCCCGGACCCATTCATTCAATGAAACCAAAAACGCCGATTGCTTTATCCTGATCGGAACCACGGGAGCAGTGGCGCCGGCCAATTTGATACCGCCGGCCGCCAGGGCAAACGGCGCAAAAATCATTGAAATCAATCCCGTGGCCTCTGAATACACCCATTCGGTCACGGATGTGTTTTTAAAGGAAAAAGCCACAACAGCCATGGAAAGGCTAATGGAAAAAATGAATGAAAGATGATGAATCAGTTGGATAAAAGGAGTCTTGAATGCCGGGAGAGTGTATTTTCTGCAAGATCGTCAACAGGGAGATGCCTGCTGAATTTTTATATGAAGATGAGGTCTGCGTGGTTTTCAGGGACATTCACCCTGCCGCGCCGGTCCATCTCTTGATTGTGCCCAAACGACATATCAGAAGCGTCAATGACCTGAAAAATGAGGATGAAGGCATTGTGTCCCATCTTTTTCTGATTGCGCGGGATATGGCAAAGCAGAGCGGGGTCAAGGACTCGGGATATAAGCTCTTGTTCAATGTGGAAAAGGGCGGGGGCCAGGTAATTTTTCACCTTCATCTGCATTTGATCGGTGGCTGGAAAAAATGATGAAGGATATCACGGTTATCCAGATACCGGCGCCGGGAGAATCCCGGGTCATGTATGGCGGGGATTGCATCCGGTTTGAACTCATGCTTTCAAAAAAAGCGGCCGGTCGGGCCTGGGTCAGGACAAATCTCGGCTCTGCCGCCGTATCCAGGCGGGAAGTCATTTCCCGCATTGAGAAAAATGAAATCAAGCTGGATGAAGCCTGGTACGACATTGAAATGGAACAAAAGGACGATTTTGTTTTCCAGATTGTCCTGCCCCTTCACCAGACAGGATATTTCCAGGCCAAATGTTTTTTTATCCCGGAAAAGACCACCGTCCCCATCTGGCCCCAGGGCAAAAATTCCATTATCAATGTGGAGCCTCCGGGCACCTGTTGCGCCAATATCATTTACAACGCCTTTGTCCGGCAGTTCGGCACATCAAAATCCGGGGCCGTTGAAGACAAGGACTTGTCGGCCATTATCAAACAACTGGATGCAAAGGGATATACGGTTATCCCGGAATCCGGAAAATTCCGGGATTTAAAGCGGGAAGTGGAATTTATCTTTGCCCGCCTGGGGTGCCGGGTTCTGCATCTTCTGCCCATCCATCCCACCCCCACCACCTATGCCAGGATGGGAAGGTTCGGCAGCCCCTATGCGGCCCTGAATTTTACGGAAGTGGACCCGGCCCTGGCCGAATTCGACCCTTCGGCAACCCCGCTGGAACAGTTCATGGAACTGGCCGACATGGTTCATTTCCATAACGGCTATCTGTTTATGGACATTGCCATCAACCATACCGGCTGGGCCGCGTCCATCCATGAAACCAACCCGGAATGGCTGGTCCGGGGGGATGACGGCAGGATTGAGGCCCCCGGCGCCTGGGGAACCGTCTGGGCCGATCTTACAAAACTGGATTATACCAATATCGACCTCTGGAAATACATGGCCGATGTGTTCTTGCTCTGGTGCCACAGGGGAGTGGACGGGTTCAGGTGTGATGCCGGATACATGGTTCCGGTGGAAGCCTGGGAATATATTGTGGCCAAGGTCAGGACCGAATATCCGGAAACCCTTTTTTTCCTGGAAGGACTTGGCGGACTCATTTCAACCACACGAACCCTGTTGAGCCGGGCCAATTTCAACTGGGCCTATTCGGAATTGTTCCAGAATTATACCCGGGAAGAGATTTCCCGGTATCTGCCCCTGGTTCATGATA